>Ga0310690_10006917_pt1 | contig 14733 bp, 18 predicted proteins | sample AusTroGonzalo_MG_2_FD_207661 | JGI IMG/M metagenome (GOLD analysis project Ga0310690, IMG submission 207661) | Bovine rumen microbial communities from tropical cattle in Woodstock, Queensland, Australia - Gonzalo_04 (v2) (version 2) | ecosystem: Host-associated > Mammals > Digestive system >...
TTCCACTCTGAACGGGAGGAAATACTCCACCTGCGTATGTCCACGCAGTGGGGAATCTCAGCACATTGGAAGTCGCAGCCTGAAGCTGAAGGGCATTGATCTGATTCTGCATATCTGCCATCCTGTTGGCAGACAGAGCATCAAGAACCTTCTGAATCTGAACAGTGGTGTTGTAGTTGACACCATCAATGGCACGAAGAGTGTTGCAGCAACAGTTCTGCATTTCACCGCCCAACGCACCAAGGGCATTCTCTACATTGCCAAACTCACGAATCAGAGAAGCATTGCCGTCCTTGATCGCAGAGATCGCATTGGTTGCGTTGGCAGTACTCGCAGCAATCGTCTGAGCAGTGCCGTTGGTCACCGCAGACAGAATGTCACGGGTCTGTGCCATCGTGTTCTGGTTGTCGAATCCTCTCTGCATATCGGCAGACAGAGCATTCGTGTTACCGTTGCCACCAAAGAATCCACCGCCGAACCCACCACCTGCGAGAATCAACAGAGCAAAGATCCAAATGAGAGCAGAACTCCCACCGAATCCACCGTCACCCATAGGCATTACGGGTGTGATACCTGTACTATCCATTGTTGTAATCTCCTTTCTATATTTATACTTAACTGCCTATGATCACTTGGCAGATAGTATCATTTGAGCATATCCAGGATGTCCTGTGGATTGACACCCATCTTGTCTGCCATCGAATAGAAAGCAGTTTTAGGGTCACCACCGGATTGCTGAACATAATCCATGACCTGTTTCAACTGAGGATTCTGCATCATCATCTGATTGAGCATTGCCTGTGGATTCTGAGATCCGTTGACCATTCCCATCAGTTGCTTAACTTTCGACATCATCGGACTTGACTTTGCGATTTGCTGAAGTATTCCTGGTATTGCCATTCATGATCTCCTCCAATCTCTTTTCAACGGTCTGAAGTCTGTTTTCGATGTTCCCGTAGTCCGGTTTAGGTTCTGCCTGATGTGGTGTGATGTCATAGGCAGAAACGGTTTTGTATCCTGCTCCATCTGAGGTTACAAGCCAAACCATCAGACCGGATTCGTCAAGCAGTAATGCACTGCTGTTCGCACCGATGTTGTAGGCTTTAGCACCGTTCTCACCGTTCACTCTGACTACCTGTGTCTGCTGAACCTGTGGCATCTGATTCTGTTGCATGAAACCGTAAGGATTAAAGAACTGACTCTGATAACCCATCATAGTCTCACCCCTTTCTGCTAAAATTGTGCAATAAAAAAAGACCTCTGACGATGTCAGAAGTCTGTAAATATTACGGCATTTTATAGGAAATTTATTTCGGCAGATGAGAAAACAGGATCTTTTCGCCTTTCTGCAATCTCCTCCACACGGTTTTGTCATCGAGTCCGACAATCTCTGCTATTGCCCCTATGGTTTTGCCGTCAACCAACCGGAAGGAAAGCATTTGTCTGTCGGTTTCGTTATGGATGACATCAGCAATTAATGCTTCAATTTGAGCATTGCCGTATTCAGGGCGAGACGATGCCTTTGGCATTGGCTAATTCCACAATGACGGCATTCATTTCTTTGATAGTATCAAGCCAAATGTTTGTGCGGATTGTGTATGCGGATACAAAGATAATGACAATCAGTAGGAAAGTAATGCATACAAACAGAGTAGTTTTGTGTGCTCTTGCATTATCAGTGTCCTTGTGAAGCATGGCATTTTCATGAGCAAAGAAAGAGATACAAGGTTCTGCTTTCTTTTCGCAGGTACTGCATTTGGTTTCATTGTCTTCCATAGTTTCCTCCATAATTATTCTTTTTCGTTTTCCCTTGCAGACACTTCAAAAATGGCACGGAACAAAAAACCGATACACGCACCAATTGACAGGCAAATAATAATCCACCACCACGGGATCATAAAATCATCTCCTGTTATGACGGTTTGCGTTTACCGTAGAGTTTATAATGTCCTGTTCCCGTCACGCCGGGAATTGAGACTTTGTGGACATAGAAATCAGAAATCAACTGAACTGACTGCTGTGATCCAGAAAATCCTTCTTTGTATAACCTCCTAAGATTGTTTGCGTTGCCAGACGAAGAATAACTCTGTGATGTGACAAAAATCATATCGTCATTGTCTTCTATATGGATCACACACCCATTTGCCGATGCATTTGCTGCCTGTGTCCACGTACCGGATAGCCCTGCAATGTTGCTGTTCGTGTCCTTGTAATAGAAATAGTACGCTCCGTATCCGGCCTTTTTGGCTTCGTTCGCCTGTTGTGGGGTTTCAAACATAAGGACAACATCGGTCAGTTGGAACGCATTTCCGTTCCCGTCAACAGTAATATCAATAACATCTTCGGTTGCATTGGTCACAGTATCCTCACGAATCAATTCCCAAGGCGATTTGTAAACGCCTAACATTTTCTGAATCTTGACAAGAGCATCTGCTGTGTATGAACCAACAGCATTTGCAGATGAATCCTGTGATGTATCACCCGCCGCTTTGGCAAGACCATAAAAAACTGATTCGTGCTGAATGGCAGGAACAATCGGGTCATAATTTGCAGTACCCGCCTTGACTTTTGCAGATGTTGCTTTGGTTGTATAGATTTCTCCATTTGATGAATTTACGTTGACCCCCATCCCTGCGGGTTTAATAACACCAAGCGAGCTTGTATCAGCAATCGGAACATTTGCCACACCCTGAGACAGAATACTTGCGTTGTTTACCTGTACATCTGTTACAGGAACGGTTGGAATTGTAGGTTGGTTCACCCATTTGGTAGCATAATCCGTTACCCCATCCTTAACAAGCATCTGACCGTCTGTTCCACCAGAAGGAACACCAACACCAGGTTGACCATCCTGACCGTTTTGCCCGTCTTGACCGTCACTTATCTGTGCTGTGGTTGTGCCATTGCTGTCCGTGATACTGATTGTTGCAATTGAGCCTGACTTCGATACGGTAGCAACGGGAGAGAAACCGTCCTGTCCAGGTTGTCCGTCCTGTCCGTCTTTTCCATCAGCACCATCTTTCCCGTCTTTGCCGTCTGCTCCATCCTTTCCGTCTTTTCCATCTGTTCCGGTTGGGATGCCAAATGTAAACACACCTTCTAAATAACTTGCTGTTGCCTGTAATCCAGGCTCAAGAGTTGTTGCTTCTGCACTCGGATGCTCTAACAGTTCAGCAGCAGATTCTGCACGATCGGCTGCAGATTCAACATCTTGCACCCAACTTTCCCACGGTTCTGGCGGTGTGCCGTTTTCATCAAGTGAAGGATAAACAATCGTCCTGTAGATTACACTTTTGATAATCTTACCATTATCGGATGCAATTAGTTCGCACTGCCCACTTCCTTCACAGGTAAGGTCACCACTTTGAACTGTCCAATAAAGATTATTGTTATTAATCTGTATAAACTGATTGCTGACAGGATACGCATTAATATCGCAGGGTCTTTTATGCAGTACAACAAAAGATGCGTTTGGGCATTCATCCAGAAATGATTTAATTGAGAAACAAACAACTGTTGCTTCGTTTTCCCCTAACCGACCAAGAGAAATAGTGTTTTTTGCATTAACAATCATCAAATCACCCCTATCCTAATTACATTATTATCCCGTCACATTTTCTTCCAAAGGATGTGTAAACACTTCCTGCTTCAGCGTAAAACCCTCCTCAGACATCAGAACTGCTCCATGACGGTATACAGTGCTGATCGCAGCAGCAGAGAGGATCAGATAATACTTCGATTCAGCTTCACGGAGTGTCGGATAGGACATCGGAATCGCCGATCCGGTTCCGTCCCCGTAAGTCTGAAGCTCAAGAACATAGAAAATCTTGTTTTCAGGCATGTTAAATTCACCCCTTTTTATTGCGTTAATTCACCTATTAACATAAGCGAACCGGTATGTGCGTTCACTCTGTGAAACCGTGTTCCCTGTGTCCGTTATCAGGCGAGCTTTCCATGCATTTCCTGTCCCACGAAACGGAATACAGACGATGTTGCTTGAACTCGTACATTCTATTGATAAAATGGAGATTGCTCCAACATCTGTTGATTTTCCATCGATAGTTGTCGGAACTGCCACTACGCTGTCGCTATTGGATGTCGCAGTAAATGTGAGCAGTTGAACCTGATACCCTAATTTGCTATTTAGCGTACCATACGCCTGATCAATCGTATCCATGTTGTTGTTGATGTCACCGATGCTGACCGATTCGCTTCCGGCCGGTTTCTTAAGGTTAAGGTTTGTGGTGTAGCTTGCCATTATGCAATGCTCCTTTCGTGTTTATTTATCCAATTCATCACTGCCTGTTTTGTGATTACACCCCCATCAAAACATTCATTGTTTACTGCTTTGATAACCATGTCAAACATCACAGGTGTACAGGCATGGAATTGTTCCCTATGTTCGTCAAACCATTCCCACACTCTTGCTTCATGTTCACTCTTATCTTCTGTAATTCCAGGAGCAAGGTTTAGAGTATAGTATGAATCGCACATTACCCTTGCACACATAGTATTGTACTGATCGATTAATCCCCGTTTTCTGAACTCGTCTGCAATGTAGGTATGCCGTCTAAAGAAACTCTGAAGATTTTTAAACCTTATCTCCGGTCTGTTGCAAAGACTACCTTCTCTTGCAATGTATAAGTAGATCGGAGAATTGCACTTAATTTTTCCTATCCTCTGATGGTTAATTTCCATCTCTACTACTGCAAGGAACGCACTGTCTTCGCACCATGTAAGGTCTTCCTTAAACCGGATGCTATGGTCTAACAGAAATTGTCTGCCAAAGACTTTGTTGTGGACAAACACCGGATCTCTGCTGTCTCTCAAGTGCAATGTGTTGTTGCCTTTCGTCATATCTTGGAACAGTAAGTCAAACCACAGCAGATCAAAATTGTCAGTGTCGAGAACACTCATGATGTCTTTCAGTGCAAATGCATTGGCAAACATATCGTCAAAATCATGCCATCGTATCCACTTCGCACTGCTGTGTTCAATGCACCAATTCCTTACCTTTGCAATACCACCATGCGGTAAGCAAACCTGTTTAACTTTAAACGGACAGTTCGCAAAGTATTTCTTTGGGAATCTTTCACTTCCATCATGTACAAGCGTAATGTTAATCTGTTCCCAATCAACCATCCGTTGCAATGCAAGCATCTGGAATCCTTTTTCGCCAACAGACCAAGGTTCTGTCCAATGTGTAATGAACAAATCAAGCAGTTTCATGCTTATCCCTTTCTCATCACAAGGTTGCAGTTCCCGAACTCATGACTCGCAGCATAAATGTCAGTGTAGCCGTCATAGATATGTTCTGTTCCATGATTCATTGCCACAATGTGCCGTGTTTTGTAAGGGTCAGCGAACAGTGTCACACCCTGGATGACGGTCATATTGTCGAGATAGACGAATAGGTTTGTGTCATCCTCAAAACAGTGACCGTTCACAACCGTTCCGTCATTCAGTGTCAGCGTTTCCATCAACGGCAACCTCCTGTTTCTTAATATCATCTCTCACTTCAACCAATACTTGCATACATCCAAGCAGTTTGCTCATATTGTCATAAGTGGGTCTGATGTCCAATAACTCAAGAGTATTGATGACCTTCTGAAGCTCTTCTGCGTTTCGTTCGCCATTCATATTTTTTTCCTCCAACCATGATTAGTTTAGTTCTTTTTATACAGTTGTGGGTTGTCCCCAACAGACCACGGAGCAGAAAATCCTGTCGATGTTGTCAATGTATAATGGTAACCGGATGAATCCTGTGTTCTGCCTGTTACAATGAACCCATATTGTGTCATGCTTGGCCCGCTAATCACGACTTTATTCCCATAGATAAAATCTTCATCAGCAGTTCCTGCTGCATTATATTTCTTGAATGCTGGCCATATATTGTACGACCCGTTTATGCCAACGCTTCCTGATGCTATAGCAGTATGACCTGAATGAACAACAATAAGTCCATGCTTCTCAACATATGTTGTGTCATCGTATCCGTCATACCATCCGTCATCATAGACACCTGATGCATCAATACTGATTGTCGGATTAAACCCTGTGTCATATAAATGTTCATCATCCGGCCCGTACTGAATTTTAAAAGTCCTGCTGACAGAAGTACCGCTTTTGCTTACGCTTCCACTTGGGCTTGCATATCGAAGTATTGTTGAGTCTGTATTCCCCTGTGGGCTTGCGGTTACTGTGTATTTACCGCTACTCCACGCACCGCTGAGTGAAGTAGCACGACTAAAAGACGAGTTTGGCAAATCATGCCACGATGCATCACCATATGTTATTGCTTGCAATTTATAACCGTTCCCACTGCTAACAACCTTTATACCACGAATAATGTCAACAGCAGTTGCACCTGTGATTGATAATGAACCATCACCTGTTGGCAGTACAATATACCCGTTATTAGTAAGCGTTAGTTTTTTGACATTAACATTGTCTGCTGCTGCCAACTTTGTAGAAACAAGAGTTGTTGTTATGTCTGTCGCTTTGACATACCCATCCAGATCAATATGAGTTGCACTGATAATGATAGAACTCGACCCATCATTGATTGCAGCGACAATGGCCGCCGGTTTAATTCCGTTCGCGTCAACCACAAGTGCGATTTTACTTGCCGTCTGCGTGATCGAACTTGCCAGTCCACTCGCTGTGTTTGCAACCTCCGTCCTGATTTGGCTGGCTGTCTGTGTAATAGTAGAATAAAGAACGCTTTTTGCCGCGCTGACCTGTGTAGAAATACTGCTTGCCGTCTGGGTTATAGAGCTCTGAAGGTCTGACTTTGTGCTTGCGACTTCAGAACGGATCTGCGTCGCGGTCTGCTCGATCACGCTATACAGGGTGCTCTTTGCCGCATGGACTTCGCCCCGGATATGCTGCGCCGTGACCTCAAGTCTTGAACCAAGTTCCTGATGGTTTGCGTCAACGTCACGCGCAATCAGTGCAATGTGTTTTTCGTCCTGTTCAAGTTTCGTTCCAATTTCAACAACATCTGCATCTTCACGCATCATTGCCCAAGCACCGTTTTTGCGTACATACCATGCACCTGAGTAATAATCTCTCCAATTCGTTGTGCTTTGAGAACTCCATGATTTTGCATTCAAATCATTCCATGTAGGCTTAATCTTATCGTCTGCAACAGATTTAATCCAAATATCTCCATCAATGACATTGTTGGAAGGAACAAGTACAGGATCTGTCATCATGACAAACACTTTGTTCTTCCTTGCAATCGTCTGCGTCAGGGAAGAAGCTGTCTGGTCAATATACGACATCGTGCCTTCCCGTTCGTTTACCACATATGACACGATGTTTGTCGCCGTCTGCCGGATCACGGAATACAATTCACTTTTTGATGTACTAACAGCACTTTGGATTGCTTCTGTTGAAACATCAAGTTGTGCGAGTGCGGAAGGATCAATTGATCCGATTGCTCTTGCAATCAGGCTAATGTTCTTCTCGTTCTGTTCAATTTTTGTTCCCCATTCAATAACATGACCTTTGTCTGAAACAGGTTCCCACCTGTTGTTTACATCATCCCAGACAAACTGTTCTGCACCTGTATATCTGTTCCAATCAACCGCAGATGCATCTGACCATGTCTTGTTAGACATATCGTTCCAACTTTGAACTCTTGTACTTTTAATCCAAATATCCCCGTCCGTCAGTGTTGCAAGTATTGTTGGGTCTGATGCAGGATCTGTTAATTGTACAAAGACTTTCGCCCGTCTTGTCACTTCTGTATGGAAATTGGTTGCTGTCTGCGAAACAACCGCATAAAGTGATGAATTTGCAGCTTGAATGTCAGTGCGTATTTCAGATGCTGTTGTAACAATTTCAGCATGAAGTCCATCTACACTATTATCAAGTGATGCTCTCCAATATGATGCTGTCTGCTCAATCTCACTGTGAAGACCTGCAACTTCATCGCCAACTTCGGTACGTATATTTGAAGCGGTAACATCAATAAATGTATGCAGATATCCGTCTTCACTGTAGATCGCATGATGGATTTCCTGATCAGACTCTGCTGCTGCTATACCCCTGCGATAACTGCTACCTCTTGTGGAACTCTTCTGCTGTGCCAAAGATTCAATGGACGGCATTTCCTCGTCACCTGTGGATTGCACAGTGACCTTTGGCTTGCCCGTCCATTTCATCTGCATGGAATAGACCGGAACAAGATGCGGTACATTGTTGGTGTTAACAGTAAGAATGTCACCGCCTTGTATTGTCCAATCAGTGAACAGGTCAGCATTGGCAGGATGGAAAGTAGGAGCAGATGCTAATCTACCATAAATAGCTTCCAACGCTTGTGCTTTGGTACTCATCTTCTCACTCTCCCTTCAGAAACGGATTATCCAGGATCAAATAATTGTTCGTCTTATCATCACCTTCTATGGTATCCGTTGAAGTGTCTGTGTCTCTGCAATACAGACCGTCAATAGCCTTGGTCTGATACCATGAGTACACAAAATCAGAGTAGTTTGCTTCTGCATAGGACACATCAGGATTCACAAACCATGCGAACTCAAGACCACCGTCACGGTTAAACCTTGCAATGCTACAAGCACACTCTGCGATCCATCCGATAACCTCACGAATCTTTGCGTTGGACAGTTCTTTCGGTTCTGTTGACACAACAAGGTCATAATTCAGAAACTGACTCGATGAAGCAGTAATGTTCAGATAAGTGCAGATTGCTTCATAGATTCCTGCTATCGTTGTCGGATAGGTAATCCCAAGCGTTTCAGCACTTGGCATATCTGCTTCAAGCAGAAGCATCTGATCGTATGCAGTAACGGCAATTGTTTTTTTAATCAGCACATTCGGTTTCTCTGCATAAAAGACTCCAAGTGGAGAAAACGCATAGGTCTTTTCACTTCCACCTTCAGTGAATGTCCTTGTTATCTCTGTCGGTGTTCCCGTGTCAATCCTCGCACCAAGGTAAGCAGTGAACCACCCAAACTCAAAGTCTTCCAACTGCCCTTCATCGTTCAGTAATTCAAAGGAAATGACAGAAGACGGGCATGAACCAATCGAAAGATTCTCATCCGTATTGAACTCTTCACGCAGTGTCAGACCGTTATTGATCACAATGTCTTCATTCGTGAACTCAGTGTCATCAAACACAAGCAGAACCCGTTGAGGATTTCCTGCGTTGATTGCGTTCCTCAGAGCAGTACTAATCGTCTGCATCTTCTGTCCTCCTTTCCTTAGTATTCGATAATGCTTACCTTCAGATCTCCAAGCCAATCTCCGACTTCAGGTGTCCATACGGCAGTGAAGTTCCGGTCACCGCAGTAGGCATCAATGGTAGTCATCCCGTTATTGCTGTTGCTGAACGGGTCAGGGAACGTAAGCTGAAACTTATCCGTTGCCAACAGACCACTAATCCATGTGATGACCGACCACGGTACGTTTTTGTACTCAATGGATAACGGATGCTTGGTTGCTACTTTATTGCGGTGGAGATATCCTGTCGCATCACGCTCACCCATTGTGTCAAGGTCACTCTCTTTACCGGAGAATGAGGAAGGATCAGGGATAGCAGTATCACCGATCTTGAATCCCATGACATATGTCAGGTACGGGCAGACCATTGTAAGATTACGCATCTCTCATTACCTCCCTGTGACCATTGCCCACATTTCGTTACTGCGTTGGTTATGCTTACCCCAAGCAGCAGAAGGTTCAATGTTCCATTCTTTATCCAGAAGACCACGGAGCAGTTCATTCTGTTGCATCAGAAGTCTGTTCTGCTCTGCGTTTGCATCACGGACACCGGAAGCAATTCCTTCAATTATCTGCTGTTGATTGGCGACCGTTGTCTTACCTGCCATCTGACCTACAAGTTCTGCTCCCTGTTCGTTAGCGACAAAGACATCACCTGCATTAATCCCATAAGCACCGGAAGCCTTGTGAGTTCTATCCCAATCCCTCATGTACTTCTCTTGCATGGCATTTCCATAGATTGTCTGCTTCGTGACATATCCCACATCATTTGTAAGACTTTTGATTTGTGCCTTTGTCATGGCTTTTTCAAGTTTGTTGAGTGTTCCGATGTTTGTTCCTGCAACTTCGTTTATTTTTTTGATTACGAAGTTGATTCCATCAATGATCCCATTGATTACATCTGCAAACGCATTGCCGACAGGAACTGCTACATTGTCATACATCCAATCACCAAGAGCAATAAATCCATTCTGTATGTCTTTAACTGCTTTGCAAGCGTTGTATGCAATGCTTCCTGGTGTGTCCGGCCCACCAAAAATAAGGTCAAAGAAAGCAATCGTGCCATCCCATGCATCCCTTATAATAGAGAAGATGGTATTCCAAAGATCATCAGAAGCGAACCAATCAGTTACAAAATGCCAAATATTACTGAAAGCATCAGATATACCGCTTGTAATCGTATCAAAAACAGGTTTTATAGCATCTTCATAAAGATCATTGAAAACACTTTGTATTATGTTCCAAGCATCTTCACCAAAGTACTGAACACCATGCCAGAAGTCTTCGGCAAAATTTGGAATGCCGTTCCAAAGATCTGTTGCAGCCTCTGAAATATCATCAAAGATACCCTGGAAGAACTTTGAAGCGTTTGCCCATGCAGTTCTGACTCGTTCACCCATTCCTGTGTTTTCCCAACAATTGGTGATCGTATTCCATGCCCTTGTAGCGTACTGTGCAATACTCCCGTCTGTTTCAGCATCGCCAAACAGCGTAGAGAAGAATCCAACGACATCAGACCATGCTCCTCTTACAACCTGTCCAATGCCTGTGTCTTCCCACCATGCTGCGACAGAATCAAACGCACTGTTGGCAGCAGATGTAATGTCATCCCAAATGCCTGTGAAGAAACCGACAACACCATCCCAAGCACTTGCAATCGGTCTCCATATGTTCTCATCCCACCATTTTGCAATAGCATCCCATGCCCTGTTAGCATACTCTGTTATCACTGCCCATACTTTACCAAACTCTTCTTCAACCTGCCCCCACACTGTTCTTACAGTGCTAACCAGGTCTCCATCCCAATTCGCTGCGACAGCACCGCCAAACGATGCAATACCTGCAAGAATTAACGGGATGCCGGCAGCAGCAGCACCAAAGCAACAGAGGATTACACCAAGTGCAGTCATTCCAACTCCCGTAAGAGCAACAATCCCTGCCACTCTTACTAATGTTGATGCAACCTTATTGGTCACTTCGTCACCATTCATTGACTCTGATGCATAAGCGTTTGCAAACAGGTTTACTGCACCAATCGCAAGCAACCCAAGACCAAGACCAATATGCCCTGCACAAAGCATGATAATACCAAGGGCAGGGGCAGCAACGCTTAAAATGCCTGTAATGTTAAGGATTGTTCTTTGCACATTGTCAGGAAGCTTGTTCCAATCTGTTGATACCGTCTTTGCAATGGCAGAAGCACCAATGATCATGCAACCAATGCCAAGTCCGAAATGTCCTGTACAGGCAAGAATCGCACCGATAGCAAGCATTCCTTCACCAATAAGCAATTGCGTAATGCCATCGATTTCAGTACCAACAAGACTCTTCAACGCACCAGGATTGTACCCACCGCCTGTTGACCCATTGTTCTTGCTCTGAATGACATTCAGTTCATCCCACGATGCAAGTAGATTCTTCTGTGATTTGCTTGCATTATTTGTAGAACCATAGTACTTGTTAATCTGTTGTGTACTCTTGCCAAACAGTTCACTTGTCATGCCAAGCAGACTCATCAAGTACTGAAGTTGCTGACATAACCACTGAATTGCCTGTGTGATCGTATAAAGAACGGGTACTAATGCTTCAAGTACAGGAGCAAATGTCTGAATAAGGGATGTAGTAGTATCAGCAATCATTGTCTTTGTGGCATCCACTGCCTTGGCAAACGTACCGTTTATCTGTTTGCTGAACTGATAGGCTGCTTGCCAACTCTGCTGAAAACCTTTAATCAATGCTCTGACAGCAGTTCTGATCACCATCATCTTGGCAATGCGACCAATCTGCCCAAGAACACCACCATACCGTGATGTCCGTCTGGTTGATTCTTCGCAATCCCGTCCTGCCTGTCTTACATCCTCACCAAAGCGACCAACACTGCCAGATGCTTCTCCTGCTGAACCTACAACCTTTGTCAGCGACCTTGAGAATGCATCCATAAACCTTGAATTAGAAGAAGCAGTTGTGCCTGTACCATTGCCACCCGTTCCGTTCACAAAGGGGAATTTAATATCACTGTTGCCCCTTAACTTGTTCAGAACAGTATTCAATGAGTTCAGTGCTGCAACTGCTGTTCCTGCTGCTTTAGCCAAAGAACGGAGATTATGAACGAGGTTTGAAACCTCTTGTCCTGCACCTTGGGCATTCGCTTTTATCTCAAGAGAAATGGTCTCAAGCGTTGCCATTTACATCCGTCCTCTCATTGCTTTTCTTAGCGTTGTCTTTCAACAACTTGTCAAAGAAATTAATGACCTTTTGAGTCTCTTTATAACGTTCCTGCTTTTTCTCTGCTTCTGTCTTCGGCAGATAATCAAGAGGAGCATCAATATATTTCGCCTTGCGGTCACCAAGAGCAGAAGCAACCACTGCCGATACCGCACGATAAATGTATAACCCTTGCATCCACATATCTTCATTCTTCTCCCGTTTCCGAAGAAGATATGCTTCTCTGAATGTTCTTGCCATTCCAGGGTCACCGAACCAGAATTGTTCATAAGTCATGCCATATAACATATATGTTGGACATATAAACTCAAACAGTTCGGTCAATGTCGCAAACTGTGACGGAGGAACACTGTCGCTTACAGTTCCACCGTCACCGTTACGTTTTTTGCTTCACCTTCGTCCTGTTCGCTTGCAAGTGCTTCAAATGGCACTGCCCACAGTTCGCCAAGTCTCTGTGCCAACGCTTCCGTCATGCCACCCATACGCTCAAGAAGTTTCTCTGCCTGTGCGAGACTAACAGACGGATGATGCATTCTAAACGCATACCAGAAGAACTCAGGAACTTTGCTCATAGGATAGTTGTCAACATCAACGATTCTGAATCCCCTACCTTCAGCGAACTTGATGCTGTCTCTGCTGAACTCAAGGGTGTAGTCACGGTTGTTCTCCGTATCATGAATGATTACGGGTTTGATTCTGTCTTTCAGATCCTTTGCCATGTTTCTTTTCCTCCATCTTAAATAAAATATATGTTAGGGCAGTATCCTCTGATACGGGCAGAGGAAGCAGGATATTCATCCCGTTTGTCCTGCCACTAACAACATGATTAGGTAGACTTGGATGCCCATCCTGCGATCAGGTTAGGAATGATATGCAACTGTGCTTCGACAACCGCATCCACACCCATCGCACTCAGACCAAGTTCGGACGGCATTCCTGCGAAATAGAAGGAATCATAGTTCGGAATGGCGACCTCAAAGTAGGTCAGTTTGCCACTCGTCCAAGCACTCTGTGCAGCAGTAACGCAAGATTCCCACTTGGTCTTCAGGTCAGCAGTGAGGTTTGCAGTAAGAGCAATGTCGTTTCCTGCATCCTTCACACCAGGGATGTACCGCTTATACTGATCGACCAAGTTTGTCACTTCCAGATTGGAAGGAGTCATATTGATTTCTGGGATAGCCTTGATATCGGGGATCTCGGTATAACCGGAGGTCGGTCTACCGGAAGTCTCGACACAGTACTTCAATTTGATACCAATGGTATTAAACTCAAGTGCCATCTGTTTTCATCTCCTTGTGTCTTTTTCTTGTGGTAGGTTCTTCTTTGGGTTTCTCTGCTTTTTCATCAGGGATCATTGCATGGCAACGATCACAAATCTGATTCTCGCTGAGATGCCCACAATAAGGACATTTATACATCCCGTTTACCTCCTGTATGTCTGATATGTAGTAGTGGTTGTCTGTTGCTGTCCTTCACCGGAAACAACAGTAGTTCCCTTATCTACAATCAGTGAATACCTTGTATACTGTCTGAAGATCGTTCTGTTGATGTTAAACGCTTCGCTCATGTAAGTTCTTTTGAACTTCATGCCTTGCATAATGCCATCGACAAGGTTCAGCAGTTCACGGCATTGACTTCTCGCTGTTCCTGCCTTGTCGCAGAACACTTCAACCATGTATGTCAACTTGGTATAGTTTTCAGCACAGGCATCAGTGTTGGTTTCATCAACAGGAACATTGCCAATCTCACGGACTACAACACAAGGGAACACAGCATTTTCCTCAATAAAGCCTTTGTTGACGGCAACATCCTGTCGAACCGTCTGAACACCGTTATACACAGTGTCAAATACGAGATTTTCTACATCAATCATAAATGTATTGCCCCCTGTGCTACTGCGGTTGCTCTACTGATAATGTGTTCCTTTGCCTTGTACAATCCTTGCCTTGGTTGAACTCTGCCTTCACCACCACCGTAGTACTTCACACCACGGTAGTACCAATAACCTCTTTCGGCATACATACCAGAACCAACAAGTTCAGAGTACGAACCAGGGTATACTTCAACAGGTGGAGCATTCTCAAACGGAATGCTTATCATTGTGTCATCACCTGCACCGAACTCTGCGAAGATTGCTTCTTTACCGCTTGCTTCAATAACCCCCGTCATTCTGTCAGGTCTTGTCATTGTGACAGTTGCCATGTCGCCATCAGCGTTTTGAGCAATCTCTGCCCCTTCACGGGTAAGCACATCTACTGTAGT
>Ga0310690_10006918_pt1 | contig 14730 bp, 11 predicted proteins | sample AusTroGonzalo_MG_2_FD_207661 | JGI IMG/M metagenome (GOLD analysis project Ga0310690, IMG submission 207661) | Bovine rumen microbial communities from tropical cattle in Woodstock, Queensland, Australia - Gonzalo_04 (v2) (version 2) | ecosystem: Host-associated > Mammals > Digestive system >...
AGAATTATATAGAGAAAAAAACTCCAGAACATAAAGGCGGGCGCAAAAAGAAAGAAAAGCCCATTCCAGCGGAGGTTATCCGGCAAGCGTTGGCTGTTGATGCAGCCTGTAGCGGGAATCCCGGGCAGATGGAATACCGCGCCGTATATCTGGGCGATATGGAGGAGAAATTCCATTTCGGTCCTATCCTGGGAACAAATAACATAGGAGAATTCCTTGCAATAGTCCATGCTTTGGCGCTATACAAGAGCCGTGGACTGGACTGGCCGCTCTACAGTGACAGTCGTAACGCCATAGACTGGGTACAAAAGAAACAGTGCCGTACCAAACTGGAACGCACACCTGAGACTGAGGCTGTGTTTGAGCGGATAGAGAGTGCGGAGCGCTGGCTCAGAGAGAACAACTTTCCTAACAGGATTATTAAGTGGGATACAAAAAAGTGGGGTGAGATCCCTGCCGATTTTGGACGTAAATAACAATCTATGCGTATCAATTCAATAAAAGTAAGCCGCTTGTGGGTGCTGCTTTGGCACTACATAAGCCTTGTGCTCATTTTTATGATTGAAAAGCCCCTTTTTATGCTGTATGCAGGCGGATCAGGTCATCATTACGGTGTAAAAGACTACGTCAAGGTTGTATGGCATGGTCTTTCCATTGATTTTGCCGTGGCCGGATACCTGACGGTTTTTCCATTGCTGCTTATCATTATAGGAATCTGGCTTTCTTCTTTTCCCGTCAAGAGGATAATACAGATTTACGATGCCATTATATCCCTGATACTGTCGCTCATTTTTGTTGGCGATGCGGCTCTCTATCCGTTCTGGGGATTCAAGCTTGACGCATCTGTCCTGTTTTATCTCAGAACGCCCAAAGAGGCTGTGGCCAGTGTCTCGCCTTGGATGGTGGTTATCGGGATAATTGTAATATTGTTGTTTGCCTGGATAATATACAGAATACTGACCAAACCATTAAAGTTATCAGATTTTCCATACAGAAAGGTCCTGATCAGGATACCGGTAACCTTATTCTATTTACTGTTGGCCGGCCCGCTGTTCCTGGCTATCAGGGGAGGTTTGACTGCATCGACTATGAATGTGGGCCATGCATATTTTACTACTGACCAGTTTCTGAACCATTCGGCAGTTAATCCGGGATTCAGCATGCTGAGTTCCATCAGCAAGACATCGGACTACTCACAGTGGTATGATTATTTTGATGAACAGCAACGCAAAGAGTGTTTTGACGGTCTGTACAATACCGGTGACATTGACACTGAAATCCTTTTGAATACCGATAGGCCGAACATAGTATTGCTTGTTCTGGAGGGTTTTGGAGGTGATTTTGTGAACGCGATAAGCGGTCGTCCTGATGTCTCACCGCGTCTTGACAGTCTTATTAAGGAGGGGGTATTTTTCAGCAACTGTTATGCCAGCAGTTTCCGTACTGACAGGGGACTGGTTTGTGTAATGAACGGACATCCCGGATTGCCTATGACCTCCATAATGAAACTACCGGTAAAGAGTTCAAGACTGCCTTCAATTCCTGGAAAACTGGCCCAAAAGGGATATTCCACATACTTTTTGTATGGCGGTGACATAAACTTTACCAACATGCAGAGTTGGCTCTATTCCAGTGGTTTTGGCCATATAACGTCACAGAATGACTTTACTGTCCAGGAAAGAAAGGCAAATGCATGGGGCGTTAATGACCATGTTACGTTCAACCGCCTTTTCAATGACATTAAGAACCTCAAGGATTCCCTTTGGCTGGCAAGTATGTTAAGTCTTAGCAGCCATGAACCGTTTGAGGTTCCATATCATAGGCTTGATGATGAGATTTGCAACGCATTTGCCTATACAGACAGTTGTATTGGGGCATTTGTGGACAGTTTGCGCAGCACTACTCTTTGGGACAATCTGCTTTTGGTCATTACTCCAGATCATGGATTCCGTTATCCTCAGGAGGGATTTGCTTTTGATCCTCATGTACACCATATTCCGGTGCTCTGGTTGGGTGGTGCAGTCAGGGAGCCAAAGATAATTGACAGTTTTACCAATCAGACAGATATTGCCGCAACCCTGTTGGCCCAGTTGGGTATAGATCACAGTGATTTCCTGTTCAGCCGTAACGTGTTGTCTAAGAGTTATGCCTATCCGTTCTCGTTCTACACGTTCTCCAATGGACTCTGTTTCATAGACAGCACTGGCGTGACCCTTTTTGATGATGACTCGGGTCAATGTCTGATCAATGATCCTGATGGCGCTGAACTCCGTTTGAACAGGGGCAAGGCAATTTTGCAGACCCTGTATGATGATCTTGAGGCCCGATGATTCTTTGAAAGCAGGAGCCCGCAATCAGAAATTGAACAGATAGTTCATAAAGAAATTCCAGAACGTGACTACACCGGTTGCAAGCAGTTTTGACAGGTAGAAATTCCATTTGATCTTTCCGTGCAGCAGGAATACTGTCAGACTGTTTATTCCGAGACCTATCAATGAAATAAGCAGGAAACGCAGATATTGTGTCCCGGTATCGCCCTCAGTTCCCGCAAAGGTCCACATCCTGTTCAGAAAGAAATTGCTTGTAGCAGCGCAGAGGAATCCCAATGCGTTTGCAATGTATTTGTTGAAACGGAGCAGTTCCTTGAACAGCCATGTAATGCCAAAATCAACGAACACGCCGGAACCTCCTACTATGCAGAATCTTATAAACTTGATAATCATTTCTTTACTTTTGTCTTAACAGGATTACAGTTGAACCAGTATGCACATACGCCAGACTTGAAGGAAAAGCCGACACTGCATTTGTGGCCGGCAAGTTCATCCGGTAACGTGAATTCGAACGTTCTGTCAATGCTCTCACCTGGCTGTAAGGTCAGTTCTATATTTGTGTCATATTCAAACATATCATATCGCCCCCATTTCCATATCATTACCATACGCGTGTCAGGTCCGGTTGACACTGAATAACCGTATGGATTGGTTATTGTCATCTCAATGGACAGTTTTTGGCCACACTCAAGTTTTGAGGGGATTCCCGTAAACTTTATGTCAATGAGTCTTACGGGGTGGAAATCAGTGCACTCTGTCCAGTAATATTCTTCACCGTTAGCCAACTCAATATAATCTGTTGCAACACTTTCATTGGTCTGGATAAGCACCCGCTGTCCTGTAAATTCAGTGTCATAATCCAGGAACTGCCACTGATGTGTGCGATATGCAATATTGGGTTCGCAGTATGCGTCACAGCCGGTGTAATAACGGTATTTTGCCGATTCGCTGTAACTTTCACTGAAAATCAACGGACGTCCTGCAGCCATCCGGCTGAGTTCGGAATATGATTCCTCATTCCTGAAAATCTCATATTGTATGCCCAGCGGGTTGAATATCATTTCTATACGGAAAAGTATCAGGAATACTATTATCGCTGTGCCGCCACGCATTATGTACCGGTATGTCCTTGTATGAATGCGGCAGTAATCGAACATCACGTAAATGATGCCGAAAGTACAGGCAATGACCCATTGCGGTTGTACGTATCCGCGTATTGATGACAGCAGGAAAAAGCCGATGAACAGTACCGGAAGCCAGCGCAGGAACTTTTGTGTTTCATTCTCTGGCTTTGTCTTGCGCCATGCCTGAAAGAATATGGGAACAAACAGCGGATTGAATACAACCAGCATATTGACGATATATGTTACCACATCCTCAAACTCAAAAGTAGTGTTGCGTCCGGAAAGGTGGTATGCAAATGATGCCCAGTTGTGGTCATATTGCCATTTCAGATGGGGCAGAAACAGTATCAGCGCCAGTATTCCTGCCAAATAGAACTTGGGCTTTTTTAGCATCCACGGAGCCGTAATCAGTGAGAACAAAACAACAAGAGCACCGTGGTACTTGCTGTATGCCATGAATGCCATAGCCAGTCCCAAACCGATCCATGCCATATGCCTGTCCTTTGAAAATCGGTCAAAAGCCAGCAGATAGCATGCCGATGAAATCATTAACGGACCATCGGGAACAGCAATGAATCCATATAATTGGAGCATCAGTACGGTTGCTGACAGCATCATGAACAGTTTGGCATCACGTGGTGTCCTGGATTCTTTGTCTTCCTGTCTTAACAGGATCCATAAGATCCATAAATAGATGGGCTGGAGCAGGACAAAGAATAATCGTATGCCAAGACTGCCTTTTGAAACTAGCATTCCAAGCCAGACAAGTATGCCAGTTACAGGCGGATGGTCAAAATAGCCCCAGGCCAGGTGCTCGGCATATAATGTGTAGTAGACTTCGTCATTTGACAGGCCGGTAAAGGCAGCTTGAAGTATGTTGATGATGAACCATACAAAAAGCCACATCAGCACAATCCTGTCGCTCTTGCCCAGTCTGTCGTTTATGTTTAATGCTGCTTTCATTTATGGGTATGATTCTTATGGTATGAATCTTCTTTTAATCACGCCGGGATTGAAATTGTACTTGACGGTTATCATCTGTTGGTGATGTATCGGGGTGTCTGGAGTGAAATGCAGATTCCAGTTGAATCCGAATGCTATATTGCCGTCATCATAGAACTGGATGCCCAGGCGCGTCTTGTTGTAGAAAGTGTGATTGTAAAACGGGTCGCTGCGATGGAACATTATTCCAGCGTCAGGGTCATGCAGGTATTCCTGCTGGCAGTCACCTTTGTATAATGTGCTCTGCACGTTGAACCATCTCCATCCCGCCTCAATTTTACCCATGAAACCTAAAGCCTTGTCCCAGTTGTCATATTTACGGCAGCGTATGAATGAACTCAAAAGGCCGCCTTCAAGCCTTAGTACAGTTCTTTCAGGCATAAAACCAGAAAGGTCAACTCCTATCCACGGATTGAACATGAATTTTTCATACAAGTAGTGTCCGGGTGCAATGGAGCCGGCAAAATGTGTCAGCGCTGCATAATAACCCATGCTTAAGAATGACAGGTTGTACTGCAGGTCATTTACAATGCGGAATGCTTCCCGGTCATACATTCTCTGCCGGCTGAACCAGTTGCAATAGAGCTCAGCCTCAAGATCAGTTCCGTAATACTGTATGAGTGTTCCTCCTATGACGGGTTCAAAGAAAGCGATTGAATCATACAGGAATGCATCGGGTAACTGACGTTGAAGGTTCGTGCGGGGAATGTTACCGAATGATGCTGACCATTTCTCCTCACGGTATTTATAGTAAAGTACCGGAATAGGTTCAATGTCACCTTTGGAACCGAATTCCCATATTTTGGACACTCCACCCATAATCGTATGATTGTCGTGCTCAAATCCTATCTGGGGTGTTAGACGCATTCCATATATGGTCTGTGGTATTACGTCACCCTTGAATTCACGATTATCAAATAGACCGTCAAAAGCCATGTTGAAATGTAACTGTTGGGCTTTTGACTGAGGTGTGACGGCAAAAACTGATAATACAGCCATCACGATCAGGCGTATAGACAATCTCATGTTTTTATCTTTTAACCTACTAAGATAGTGAAAAGCGCTTTGTTTATTCATTTTTGTTCAATTTTTCCTTACGGTTCAAAGCCGGATGTTCCTTTATCCACTCCTGATAACCTTCCCATGTGCGTTTCCATCGGTTGTGTGTCCATAACCAGAGTTCAGGGCATTCACGTATGTTATCCTCAAGCAAACGCATGTATTTCTCTGTCACCGCAAACTCTGGAAGGTCTTTTGTGTGTTCAAAAACCAGTTTCATTTCACAACGGTAATATCCACGGCGTTTACGTGTGATATGCATATACCATATTTCCGCATCCAGTTTTCTTGCTATTCGCTCCGCTCCTGTAAATACTGGTGTCTTCTGGTTGAGGAACATGGTCCAGTAGTGTATGTTCCACCACAACGGGACTTGATCGGCTATCATTCCTATGAAAAATGTCTTGCCGTTGTTCCTACATTCCAAAAGGCGGCGCATGACATGTTCCATAGGTATGTTTTCTGTTGCGAACTTGCTCCTGAGCTTGAGCATGAAAAGGTTCATGGTGCTGTTCTCAAGCCTGTGATATACCTGTCCGCCTAAGAAATTCTCAACATTCTTGAAGTACAGGTTCATTGAGGGTATCCATTCCCAATTGCCCACATGCCCCAGATATCCTATTCCGGATCTTCCCTTAAGGGTTTCTTCAACGATTTTTTCACATCCCACTATTTCCATGTGGCGCTTTACCCAGCGCTCTCCGATTGATGTGGTTTTAAGGCTTTCAACTATCTGGCATGCAAACTGATAATAGAAACGGCGCTCCGTACGCCTGAGCCATTTGCGGTCTTTGTCAGGGAATGATAGGGAGAGGTTCTTGCGTACAATGGATTTGCGGTATCTCAACGGCGGGCACAGGAACATGATAAACCAGGCTATATCAGCGAACAGATATAGCAGATTGAGTGGGAGCAGAGAAAGTACCCATATCAGACCGTGTAGAATCGAGGCGAGTATCTTATCCATGATCAAAACGTAAAATTGAATCTTGCGCCCATAACGAATGAACGCCAAACCTTATCGTAGTAGTCCAGCCCTCCGTGAACAGAGACACTGGAATAATCCGTTGTCTTGAATTCCATGCCTAAATTGGCGTAATAATGCATTCCTGCCTGAGTCTGCCATTCTATAGGGTTATGGTCAGAATCCAACAAACTGTAGCTGTTTGAGGCTGGGGTATATCCGGTGATAGCCTGACCGTTAAGACTCAGTTTGTCAATGACTGGAATACCAATATCAAATCCGGCACCGATGGTGTAGATATCGGGAACGCTTCCTTTGTCAGGCAGAAAGACGTTGTCCGGTCCGGCCCATTTCATTTGGGTAATGCTTGCCCGAACGGTTACACCTACGTACCAAGGCATCCAAGTGGCGTCAACACCTAAGGAGCAGGCCGGTTTCGCATTAGGATTGCCATACCCTTGTGACGTGAAGACATCGGATCCTATGCTGTAGTCTGAATATAGACCGAATTTCCACTTGGGCAGTTCATCTGTATCTTGAACGATGACAGGTTTCCTGAGTCTGTTGTCACCGTATATCCGGTTTGTTATCCAGTATCCCAGTTCCGTGGAAAATATGCCGATGGAGGCGCCGGCCAGGATGTCAGAGCACCAATGACGGTCAGCCTCTACACGGAAAAAGGCGGTGGTTGCCGCGATTCCGTAACCGCAAACACTTATCCAGGGACTGATTGTTTCGCCATATTCACGATGCAGCATTTGGGCACACATGAAAGCGGTAGCCGTATGTCCTGACGGGTATGAGTTCCTGGAACTGCCGTCCGGACGTTCTCTTAAAACCGTGTATTTGGTGGCGTTGACAACGGCTGCCATTATTGCTGTTGATATTACATCGGCCGTCAACATGCGTTTCCAGTCACTGCGTCCATCAACTCCTGCCGCTTTTATTGCGAGCATTATTGCGCCGGGCGAAATCTGTATATAGTCTGCCAATCCCAGATTGGGCGATTCAATGCTTCCCTGTTTGACTATGGCTTGGTCCAGAAGGTAGTCATTGTAGAGGAAACTGGTGGTTAATAGGGCTGCCGGCAGCAGAGAACTCTCTGTGAGCGTATTCTTTCTTTCAACCGTTAATTGTGTGATCTTATGGTTTTTATCATTTGTCTGACCGTCAAGCAACACGTCTAAATGCACGTTTTCTGCCATAGTCCTGACGCACAGGGCGCAAAGAAGAACGGTAAGAAACGGTTTAATGCGGTTTGCCATATATTCGGTTGTTGATAACTAGTGTGCAAAGTTATTTAATAATAACTCATTTCCGTGATTTTGCGCAGTAAAATTTGTATCTTCGCAGTCCAAACAGATTTAGAATCAAATGAAAGATCTTTTTGTTTTCTTAAGACGTTTTGTAAGACCATATCGAAAGAATCTGGTGGGGAGTGTCTTTTTCAATCTTTTGTCTGCACTTCTCAATGTATTCTCTTTTGCCCTGATAGTACCGATTCTCCAAATCCTGTTCAAGATAAGCGAGAACGTTTATGAATACACCCCTATCTATTGGGGTATGAAAGCCGATGCTTTTACTGCTGCGTTAAGGAATAATTTTTATTTTGAGGTTACTGATTTCATACGGACCTACGGAGAGTCAAATACCCTTCTGGTTTTGGGACTGGTGCTTATCGTAATGACATTCTTCAAAACCGCCTGCTATTTCGGGTCATCGGCAATTATGGTACCGTTGCGTTCAGGAGTGGTACGTGACGTTAGGGTCAGCATATATGACAAAGTGCTCAGCCTGCCTATGGGATTCTTTTCCAAGGAGCGGAAAGGTGATATCATTACCCGTATGAGTGCCGATGTGTCAGAGATAGAGAATTCAATTGCACAGTCTTTGGACATGCTTATCAAGAATCCTATCCTGATAGTTGTTTATCTGACCACATTGTTTGTCATTAGTTGGCAACTCACTACATTCACCATCCTTGTGGGACCGTTGATCATATGGGTGATGGGCGTTATAGGCCGTAAGCTCAAGGCAAGGTCACTTGAGGTTCAGGCCCGTTCAAGCGATACCATGTCACAGATGGAAGAGACCCTGGGCGGACTCAGGATAATCAAGGCCTTTATGGCTGAGGGCAAGATGTCAGAGCGTTTCCTGAATACCAGCAACAGTTTGCGCAGGGCTGTCAACAGGGTGAACATGAGACAGGCTTTGGCTCATCCGGTCAGTGAGTTCCTGGGTACTGCGCTTATTGTTATTGTGCTATGGTATGGTGGTACCCTTATTCTGGGAGACAAGTCATCAATCAGCGCCTCAAAGTTCATCTGGTATCTGACAATCCTCTATAGCGTAATCAATCCTATCAAGGATTTTTCAAAAGCCGGTTATGCAATACCGAAAGGTCTTGCATCATTAGAGCGTGTTGACAAGATCCTGTTGGCTGAAAATACGATCAAGGAGGCTGAGAATCCTGTTCAACTGGACGGTTTCAACGGTGAAATCAAGTATAACGGTGTCAGTTTCTCTTATGAAGAAGACCGTGAGGTACTGCATAAAGTTGACGTGACGATACCCAGAGGCAAGACTGTTGCCCTGGTAGGTCAATCCGGTTCCGGAAAATCCACTCTCGTTGACTTGCTTCCCAGATTCTATGACGTGACAGAAGGCTCAATCACAATAGATGGCGTTGACATCAGGAATATATCTCTCAAGTCATTACGCGGAATAATGGGTAATGTAAATCAGGAGGCCATACTGTTCAATGACACTTTCTACAACAACATAACGTTCGGCGTAAAGGATGTCACTCGTGAACAGGTGATTGCCGCGGCCAAGATTGCCAATGCCCATGATTTCATTATGGAGACAGAGAATGGCTATGATACCAACATCGGTGATCGCGGATGTCTGCTTTCAGGCGGTCAGCGTCAGCGTGTGAGCATAGCACGTGCCATACTCAAGAACCCGCCTATCCTTATCCTGGATGAGGCTACCAGTGCATTGGATACCGAGTCCGAGCGTTTGGTACAGGAGGCACTTGAAAGGTTGATGAAGGACCGCACTACAATAGCCATTGCACACCGTCTCTCTACCATAAAGAATGCCGATGAAATCTGCGTTTTACATGAAGGAAAGATAGTGGAACGAGGTACTCATGAGGAACTGATAGCCCTTAACGGCTATTACAAGAGACTCCATGATATGCAACAATTGTAAGTATCTAAATTTCAACATAAAATATGGTAAAAATCGGTACTCCGCTCACTAAGGTAGCCAAGAAGGCTCTTTTATGTGGCTCAGGTGAACTTGGAAAAGAGGTTGCAATTGAGTTGCAGCGTTATGGTGTTGAGGTGATAGCCCTTGACAGGTATGAGAATGCTCCTGCCATGCAGGTGGCTCATCGCAGTTATGTTCTGTCAATGCTTGACGGCGCACGTCTGCGTGAAATTATTGAAAAGGAAAAGCCGGATATGATCATTCCGGAGGTTGAGGCTATTGCCACTCCTGAACTTGTTAAGCTTGAGAAAGAGGGTTACAACGTTATCCCCACGGCCAATGCCACATTCCTTACCATGAACCGTAAAGGCATACGCCAGTTGGCTCATGAGAAGTTGGGCTTGCCCACATCAAATTACCGTTTTGCCGCAACCCGTGAGGAGTTTGATGCCGCAATTAAAGAGATTGGTACTCCCTGTGTGGTAAAGCCTATCATGAGTTCATCAGGTCATGGTCAGAGCGTATGCAAGACTCCTGCTGATGCTGACAATTCCTGGAAAATCGCCCAGGAGGGCGGTCGTGCCGGAGGCGGTGAAGTAATTGTAGAGGGCTTTGTCAAGTTTGACTATGAAATCACTCTGCTTACCGTACGTCACAGTGGCGGCACTACATTCCTTAACCCCATCGGTCATCATCAGGTTGACGGTGACTACCGTGAGTCATGGCAGGCACAACCCATGACTGACAAGGCTCTTGCACAGGCTCAGGATATAGCCAAGAAGATTACAGATGCCCTGGGTGGTTACGGTATCTTTGGTGTTGAGATGTTCGTTTGCGGTGATAACGTACTGTTCAGCGAGGTTTCACCCCGTCCGCATGACACCGGTATGGTTACAATGATATCACAGGATCTGTCAGAGTTTGCCCTGCATGCACGTGCCGTGCTCGGCTTGCCTATCCCCAAGATCAATTTCTACGGTCCCAGTGCATCAAAAGCTATCGTTGTTGAGGGTGATACCACAATGGTTGAGTTTGAGAACCTGGATGAGATACTCTCTGAACCGGATGTTCAGATACGCTTGTTCGGCAAACCGTTCATCAAAGGACACCGCCGTATGGGTGTCATTCTGGCCCGTGCCGAAAGCGTAGAGAAAGCTCTTGAGAAGGTGGAGAAGGCTTACGCTAAGCTTAAAGTAAAAGTCTATTAATAAATAATCAGACTTTTGCTTGTCATATGCTCAAGGTACTGTTGAATCAGTGCCTTGAGTTTTTTTATCATCTCCTGTTCAATAATGGGCAGTGTTCCTTTGAGATTCTGTTTAAGGACGGGGTCTTGTTTATAGGCGAACAGCCCTGTTTCGTTTTCTCCGTCAAACTGGAGGAGGTAGTCACCCTTATAATATGAGTAGAGGCCATTCTGTAGGTTTGCAGCCCAAGTCTCATCATCAGGGGTATTGAAGAGATCCTTGCCGAAACTGATGACAGGTTTGTCATATCCAAGATATCCCAGGATTGAAGGGAAGATGTCAGATTGTTGCGCTATTGCCTGGCGTCTTCCGTTCAGACTGTCAGATGGACAGTAAAAAATGATTGGTACGCGGAAATTGCCGTAATCAGACTGGTAGTCCGGATGTTCAGAAAGGTTGGTATGGTCAGCGGTGAGGACAAAAAGGGTGTTGTTGAACCACGGCTGTTCTGAGGCTTTGTCAAAAAACAGTTTGAGGGCATGGTCTGAGTAGCGGATACCACGATATATGGGAAGATTGCCCTCTTGCGGATAAATCTCCTGATAACGCTCCGGTACATTGTATGGGTGGTGTGAAGAGGCTGTGAATGCCGATGCTACGAAAGGTTCCCTGAATGACCCTATCATATCACACATATATTGCAGGAACTCCTCATCCCAAATGGCCCAATATCCGTCAAACACAGCGTTGCCTCCGTATTCCGGTTTCTTGACAAAATCCTCCAGTCCAAAATAATCCTTGTAGCCTATCACTTTTGAGAAAGACTGGAATCCCATTGAGCCGTTGTCTGCTCCGTGGAAGAATGCGGAGTAGTACCCTTTATTGCAGAGTTCCTTGGCGAGTCCCGTAATCTCTTTTGACATTATTGTAGGAGTAAGAAACAGGTGATCCTTAAGCATCGGTATTCCGGCCAGGACTGATGGCATGGCATCTATGCTTTTCCGGCCGTTGGCAAGCGATATGTCAAATGTCAGTGAATTGTTTATAAGCGAATCAACGAACGGGGTGCAATCATGTATATCCTGTTTGCCGGGATTCATAGCCCCAATGTACTCTGACCCAAAACTCTCAAGTATCAGAACCACCACGTTCATCGGTCTGAAAACAGCGGTGGAATCGGGAAAAATAACAGGAGAGTATATTGTTTCAAGTTCTTCATCATCAAAGTATGATGGTACTATCATCTCTTCATTGCCTGCCGTCCTGATCAGACAGAACGGTGTGTTTAGAATTGCTGCGGCCTGTGCGGGTGTTGAAACATACTTGTATGCGTTGCTCATGGTTATGGGCCTGATGTTGTGGGCCAGTCCTCCGCGAATGCCGGATACTATGCATAGTCCGCTAAATGCCAGACATAATGTCTTGACGACATAGTAAACATACGTTTTGCGGTATTTAAGTACGTCTGGAGTCTTTATAAGTTTGCACAGACCCCATACGATGCCTGCATACAATAATACCAGATACCAGTTTGTGACAAGTGATCTGAATATTATTGATATAATCTGTCCGCCGCTTTCATTGCTGAATTCGTCAAGGACCTTAAGCGTGCTGCGGCATCCGGAATATGGATAATAGACGGTGTCAATGAAATTCGCCAATATTCCGGCTGAAACCAGTACAACCAGAATGATTTTGGTCAGTTTATAGTACCAGAGTTTTTCTTTGAAGTGAAAGGGGAACAGGAGCAGTATTATATAGATGGAACAGACGTACATTATGCCTGAAGTGTCAAACACTAAAGCTCCCTTAAGCATGGGCCAGAACGTTCCGCCCATACTGCCCTGAAATGAACTCCAGTTGTACCAGATGAAAATGGGGTGACAGAGTAGAAAGACGGCATAGACCACAACCAGATTCCTAATCATGACCATGAATGGGGTTTTCAGGACCGGACTGGTTTTCTTGTCTGTCATTTCAACTTATTTTGTATTTGTCAGCAAAATCCTTACTTACGTAATTCTCTGTGCTCATACAGGCCTCGGTTCCGAATTCTATTCCGTAGCCTATCAGTCTGTTCCAGTTGTCTTTGGTGAGGTTGTCAAGATTTTCTTGGGATATATTCTCTGCAACCAATCCGTATATGATACCTGCGTTGAAATTGTCACCTGCACCTATGGTGCTTACGGGTGTTATAGGCCGTGAACAGAACTTGTAATCCTGACCATGATCAATGGCAACTACGCCCTCTTTTCCTCGTGTACAGATAAGGCGTGGGCAGTATTTTGAGGTCTCACTGTAAATCTTGTCACAGTCATCATACCCGAATACATTGATAAAATCCTCATGACTTCCGCGCACAATGTCCGCCAATGCAAAGTTCTCCTTGAAGGTCTCTTTAAGACTGTCCACTTCATGTGCGTGGTTGTCGCGGAAATTCAGGTCATAGTAAAGGATTGCACCCTGTTTCTTGGCATACTCCAAGAACGGATGTACCTTGCTCTTGAGAACGGGATTGAGCGCAAAATATGCACCGAAGGCAACTATGTCGTTTTTTCTTATTTCAGGAAATGTAAAGTCAAGGCGATTGTTGGGATAATCTTTGTAGAAACTGTATTTCGCATCATTGTGCTCATTCAAATATGCCAGTGAAATGGCTGTTTTTTTTCCTTCATAGCATGATACGTAATCGCTGTTGATGCCGTTTTCATGCATAAAGTCCAGAATGATCTTTCCAACCTGGTCGGAGCCGACCTCAGTAATGAAAGTACAGTCCAGGCCGATTCTCCCGAGTGAAATAAGTCCATTGAACACAGAACCTCCCGGTACCGCATCAACAGGCTTCCCGTTGCGGAACAGAATGTCGAAAATAGTTTCTCCTATTCCGAAAATCTTTCTCATAACAGTTTCTTGGAGCGCAGTCCTAAATATCCTCCGTGGTGACGCCTGTTGTAATCTTCAACGGTGAAACCTATCTTTTTCATGGTTTCAACCACCAATGCATCGCCAATAACATTCATTACCGTAGTGCTAGTCGTGGGAGCAAGTCCCAGTGCACATACTTCATCGGGCTTGCCGGTGGAGAGAACCACATCAGCCTGACGTGCAAGCGGACTTGTGGTATTGCCGGTAAGAACAATGAACTTAAGGGTGGGGTCAAGAGTCAGACTTAATTCCATCAATTCAAGCACTTCTCTGGTTTTGCCTGAGTTGGAAACCAGCAGGAACAGGTCATTTTTTTGCAATACGCCAAGATCACCGTGCTGTGCCTCGCTTGGATGGAGAAAGATTGATGGCGTGCCGGTGGAACTGAAAGTAGTAGCCATGTTCATTGCAATCTGGCCGGCCTTTCCCATTCCGCTGGTAATCAACTTTCCTTTTAACTCGTGGACGTGATGCACTATCAGGTTCACGGCTTTTTCATATTCATCGCCAATAGGTATGTTCAGAATAGCTTGTGCCTCTCTTGAAACGATGTCCTTAATTGATTCAATCATGATGACTCTATGAACAATCCGTTATTTTTATCCTGCAAATATACAAATTATTCGGATTGAATGAAAAACTTTGGCGTTGGCTTTGGCTTTGGCTTTTTAGCGGCGCTTTGTGCCGAATCTCACGCACTGAAAGCCCCACGCACCGGATGGCAGCCAACGCCAAGGCCAAAGCCAAAGTAAAAAATGTGGTACGCGTGCGGCGCGTACCACATTTTTTTACTATTTTTGCCGCAATTTACTCTAAAAGAGGATTATTTTTATTAGATGTTTTAATATTTTAATGATGAAAATTGTAACAAAAGAGTTCCAGCTTCCTGATGGAAGAACCATCAAACTGGAGACCGGGAAACT
>Ga0310690_10006919_pt1 | contig 14730 bp, 12 predicted proteins | sample AusTroGonzalo_MG_2_FD_207661 | JGI IMG/M metagenome (GOLD analysis project Ga0310690, IMG submission 207661) | Bovine rumen microbial communities from tropical cattle in Woodstock, Queensland, Australia - Gonzalo_04 (v2) (version 2) | ecosystem: Host-associated > Mammals > Digestive system >...
ACGCCAACGCCAACTGCCACAGGCACCTTTACGCCTACAGATACCATCCATGCCCGTCTGGTTGAGAACGTCGCCGTCAAAGATCTTGTCAGTCGCTTACCAGGCGCCAATATTGATGAGAACGGCAACATCACCGTCAACGGTAAGCCTGTAAAGAAAATCTTGGTCGATGGCAAGCCTGTGAAGAAAATCTTGGTCGATGGTAAGCCCGTTAAGGATATGTCGGAAACCGTTACTCCTGTAATAGTAAAGATGGAGACGGACGACTTAGTCATTATGTCCCAAGAAAAATAATAACCCACTCGTTTAATGATACATAAAGTACTGACTGTGCTTATCCTCGCCTTGCTGACGGTTTCTACCGCCCAGGGCGAGGTTGCTTCGAAAAAGAAGACGGTTACCACAGACCCCGAGGTTGATTCGCTACAACTGATAGTGCTGGCGGGGGATAGTTGTATGGAACAGTTCAACACCCTCGAGGCACTGAAGTATTACCAGCAGGCCTTCACGATGAAAGACACGGCGGAAACTCGGATGAAACTCGCTGACTGTTACTACAAGCGTGCCAACTACCGTCAGACCTCCAATCTGCTGAAGATCGTCCCTGTGAAGGACCTCTCGCATGAGGCCTTCCGTCAACTCTGCTACAGTTATCAGAAGCAGGGCGACAATGATTCGTTTATCTATTGGACAAGTTGTCTGGTAGCAAATTATCCGATGGATGGTGAGATGGTGGCAGGCCTTACTGTCGCCCTCGCCAAGGAGAACCAGGCATGGAAGGGCATCGGCTACGGCGAGGGTTACTTCAAGAAGGACTCCACGAACATCCTCGTCAACCGTGCCTTGGGAGATGCCTATTTCATGGATCGTCAGTTTGACAAGGCCGCTGCGATGTACGAACGGTTGCTCCAACAGGGCGACTCTACCTTCAACACCCTCTACTCCGTTGGTATGTGTTACACCCGCCTCGATAGTCTCAATCTGGCTTATAAGTGTCTGCTACCCGCCTTCCTTTTAAGTGGGATGCAGCATAGCGGTTGTGCCTATCGTCTTGGGGCTGTCAGCATCGATCTCGGGAGTTATCAAGAGGGTCTGGGCTATCTGGATCTCGCCCTGAAACTGATGCAGCCTGACACCACGACGATGAGAGCCATCACCCTCTCGCAGGGCGAAGGCTACTATCTGACGAAACAATACGACAAGGCTGTAGAGGCTTGGCAACGACATCTGGCGTATAACCCCACCTCCATCGCCACCTATTATAATATAGCCAGTGCCCGCTATTATTTCCTCGACGATGCCCAGGAGGCCAAGGCCAGTCTTGAAAAATTCCTCCAACTGGCCCGCAAGGAAGAGAAGCCTACGCCTCAACTCACAGAGATGATGCAAAAGGCAGAAGAACTCCTGCGCACCACCGCCTTCCGACCCTCATCTAAGTCCAAACCCAAAGCACGTTAAACCCTGTTAATCCGTTGCTGATACGGGAAATCTTGTGTACTTTTGCAAGCAATTATGAAACAGAAGTATTTTGTATTAGTGCTCATAGGACTGGTGATGGTCTCTGGAGCGACGAGTATCGGGAGTTATCAGGCCACGGAACGGCTGGTAGAGGATGACATGAGCCAAGCCTTGGCATCAGCCCTCGCAGAACAGCAGAGCGATGTGATCAGTGCAGACACCATCCGGGTGTTCAACAGTCATCTGCAACTGGAACAGTTGCGAGGTCATGCGATGCTGGCAGTGGATACCCGACAGAAGGGTTTCAAGTGCGTGGCAAAATGCTCCACTGCCACCATCTTTGCGATGTCTGACCAAAGACCTGCCTCCATACTCTGGATGCTCACTTTACTTTGGGCGGGATTCTGTTTCTATCGTTATCGTCATCAGATACCGTTATTGGTTGGTATGACTCCATACGGCGGATTGAATTATGCGGAATCAGAGGGACGTTTCTATGATGCTGAGGGCAGGCAGGTCAAACTGACACCTATGCAACAGCAGTTGATGGAGATGTTCTTCCGTTCGTCGTCGCACTCGCTGACAAAGACAGAGATCTGTGATGCCCTCTGGCCCAAGAAACCCGATGCCAGTGAGACGCTTTATACCCTTATCCGTCGTCTGAAACCAATCATCGAGGCCCATTCCGACCTCAGAATCGAAGTCGATAGGGGAAAGGCTTACGAACTGAAACTCAAATAGCCCTCAAAAAACAGTCCCGACAATTTGAATTTCAGAGGCTACAGTGAATCAACGACACAATAACACAACACAATTGTTAATAATTAATAAAACCAGGCCATGTATGCTGATGCATGCGCATATATTAGCAAAAAATGTCTATATTTGCAGATAAAATAGCAGGGTGACATGATCAAGTCAGAAAGTATAGCCGATTGGATTGTAGGGAAGCCGCCACGTGGGAAGTACACTTTTTCACGTGAGGAAGTGATTGAGGCATTCCCTCAGATGAAGCCAGAATTGGTTTCTACAGCCCTTTCGCGTGAGGTAAAGAAAGGGAAGATCATGATTCCCATTCAAGGCTTCTATGTGGTTATCCCTGATGAATATGCACTACGCGGAGTTGCCCCACAGCCTTTCTATCTTGACGATATGATGCGCCATCTCGGACGCAACTATTATGTGGCCTTGCTGAGTGCAGGAAGTTTTCATGGTGCAGCCCATCAGGCTCCGATGTCGTTCAGTGTGATGCTGGAACCTCCTACGATGCGGGACAAACGGACGCAGAAGTATGAGACGCTCTATTTCTACCGATCTGCGATTCCGATGGAGTATGTGGAGCGACGCCAAACCCGCACAGGTTATATCAACGTGTCGTGTCCTGAACTGACGGCTGTAGATCTGGTGACCTATCAAGAACGTTCCGGCAGTATTACACGGGCTGCAACAGTGCTTTCGGAATTAGTAGAGAAGATGGATTTCAGCCAGTTGGATTCTAAGTTTGTGAAAGTAGCGCCAGTAGCCTGTTTCCAACGGCTTGGCTATATCCTCGATCAAGTGCTTGAGGAAAATAAAACCGCTGATGCTGTATATGAGTTGTTGCAAAGCGCTGGCGTGAGACTGCAGGGAGCAGCCCTGAAAGTCGGGAAACCCACAGCGGGTTGCGAGATGGATAAAAGGTGGAAAATCTGGGTGAATGAAATCATAGAAATCGACGAGTTATGATTCCCATATCATATATTACAGAGTGGAGCGAAGTGGCTCCATGGTCACAGAATAAGCAGGTAGAGCAAGATCTGATAATCTGCCGTGCTCTATGTGAAATCTTTAGTGATTCATTCCTGTCTGAGCATCTGGCTTTTCGAGGAGGCACGGCTTTGGGTAAACTCTATCTGAAACCGCAGCCGAGATATTCAGAAGATATCGACCTCGTACAGGTGCATCCTGAGCCTATTCGAGAGACGATAGACCATTTACGTGATGCGTTGTCTTGGCTTGGTGAACCAGTGGTAAAGCAAAAGAAAAACAACAACACATTGGTGTTCAAGGTACAGCCGACAGATGTTGAGGCGGGTGAGATTCACCTGAAGGTAGAAATCAACTGCAAGGAGCATTTCTCTGTGTTTCCAATGGTGAGGAAACCATTTGAGGTTCGCAACAGTTGGTATAGCGGACAATGTGAGTTGTTGACGTACGAGTTGGCAGAGTTGGCTGGCACCAAGTTAAGGGCAGTATATCAGCGTAGGAAGGGACGCGACTTGTTTGACCTCTGGAAAATACTTTCTTTGAAGCAAGAATTGGATAAGGGAAAAGTGATGACAGCCTATGAGCGTTATCTTTCATTTACGGCTTCGCATCTTCCAACATACAAGGAGTTTGTGCTGAATATGGAGGAGAAACTTCAGGATGATGAATTTCTGAGCGACACTGACATGATATTGAATCCTGGTTTGGAGTATAATCCTGCAGAGGCATGGCAGATGGTACACAACGAATTGGTAATGAGATTGATGAAATAACATCTTTGTCGTCCATGCTCATTTTGTAAGGGATGAGGAAGAAGATGTTATTTTTCCCTCTCTTTGATCCGTGAGCGCATGCTGCGGACGGAGGGGCGTTTTTCTCTTGATTTTATCAAATCACATCCAGAAGAGATCAAATAATATATCCTTTCCATTCGTATGACGATGTGCAATATCGCACGAAATTGTGCGAATACGCACAAAACGTGGGTAGGGAAGGGAAAGAAAGTGCTTTTCTTGGGATAAGTTGGGTATGTATTGTTTTTTTTCCATAAATTTGCCGCAATAAGATAAAACAAAAACGAAGATGGGAGAAAAGAAAAAGGGTAAGGTGTTTGTCATCGACGATAATGAGGACATCCTCTTTGCATTAAACCTGCTGCTAAAACCGCTGGTAGAAGAAATCCGTGTGACAAAACAACCAGAACAAATAGATCGGTTCTATGATTTGGTACATCCAGACGTGGTGCTGTTGGACATGAACTTCAACCGTGATGCCATCAGCGGTGAGGAGGGTTTTGAATGGCTGGAGCACATCCTGCACCGTGATGCACAGGCGGTGGTCATCCTCATGACGGCCTATGCAGATGCCGACAAGGCGGTGCGCGCCCTAAAAAGCGGTGCCACCGACTTCATCACCAAGCCGTGGGACAACTCAAAACTATTAGCCACACTCTTTGCGGGTATTGAACTCAGCCACGAACGGCGCAAGAACCGTCTGCTGGAACAGCGTATGGAAGTGGCGACATCGCCTTTCGGGGCCACCACAGCCCCTACCATCATCGGCGAGAATCCTGTTATGCGGCGAGTTTTGCAAACAGTGGAACAAGTGGCACCGACCGATGCAAACGTACTCATTCTTGGTGAGAATGGTACAGGTAAGGATGTTATCGCCAGGCAGTTGTGCGTGCTTTCCAAACGAACCACAAAGCCTTTTGTGAGCATCGACCTCGGCAGTGTGCCTGAACAGTTGTTCGAGAGCGAACTCTTCGGTTATGAGAAAGGGGCATTCACGGGTGCGCTCAAAGCGAAAGCCGGACGCATGGAGACAGCCAATGGTGGCACGCTATTCCTTGATGAAATAGGCAACCTGCCACTGCCTTTGCAGGCGAAACTGTTGGCGGCATTGGAACGGCGCGAGATCTCGCGCCTTGGCAGTACGCAGGCGACACCCATCGATGTCCGTCTGCTCTGCGCCACGAATGCAGATATCCATACTGAGGTGGACGAGGGACGTTTCCGCGAAGACCTGCTCTATCGCATCAACACCATCGAGATCACGATACCGCCGTTGCGCGAACGGGGCGAGGACATCATCTTGTTAGCCGAGCACTTTCTCACCACCTACGCCCATAAATATAATAAGGTGGTGACGACGCTTAACCGCGATGCCCGTCAGCGGCTGTTGCGCCATTCGTGGCCGGGCAATGTACGTGAACTGATGCACGCCGTGGAACGTGCCGTACTGTTGGCCAAGGGCTCTACCCTCTGTGCTCAGGACTTTGTGCTGAATGGGTCTACACACCGTGCGTCACAGACGCAGACGCTGAACTTGGAACGTCTGGAACAGGAAGCCATTGAGCGTGCCATGAGCATAGCGGGAGGCAATGTCACCCGCGCTGCGGAACTGTTGGGAATCACAAGGTTTGCACTTTATAGGAAACTGAGCAAATGAAAACATATCTGCTGTATATCATAGGTGTTGTTGCCCTTATGGCAGTCTTGGCCATCAGTATCCAAGCCCACCTACTTTGGCCTTCCATAGCCTTCGTCGTAATATTGCTATGGCTGTGCGTCTCGCTTTATGGTCGCACAGGCCGTCTGCTCTACTCCTACCGCGAGACAGAAAAGGAGAACGAGCGGCTGCATATGCGATTGGCAGATGCCGAGCGGCAACTGCAATACCTGCGACAGTTGACGGAGAACGTGGACACCGCCCTCTTCGTTTGCTCCACCGACGGGCGTATCGACTGGATGAACCATGCGGCGAAAGAACTTGCCTTTGGCACCTCCCTTCCTACGACAATTCTTCAGGCCATTGCCGATCACGCCGAAGTGGTGGATGGCTGTGCGCTTTCCACTATTCTTCTGCGCATTGATGGTCAGCGTCGACTTGTGGTGGCACTGAAGGATGTATCTATGTTGATGCAACGACAAGAGATGGAAGCGTGGCAGCAACTTATCCGCGTGTTGACCCACGAAATCATGAATTCCCTCACCCCCATCATCTCCATCAGCGAGACTTTAACCAATGAGAACGAGGCTTTCGCCGTCATCAACCGCCGTTGCCATTCCCTGCTCGACTTTGTAGAGAGTTACCGACAGTTGGCGCGCATCAAAGCACCTGAGCGAACTACCTTCCCCGTCGGTGAACTCTTTGAACATATCACTGGACTCTACCCACAAGTACATACGCAAGGTGAGGGATTATTGACGGCTGACCGTTCCCAAACAGAACAGGTGCTCATCAATCTTGTCAAGAATGCCTACGAGAGTGGTGCTACAGAGGTAGAAATCAAAATCAACAGTGATGGCGAGATCCGTGTAAAGGACAATGGCAGCGGTATGTCGCCCGATGTCCTCGGCCATGCTTTCATCCCTTTCTTCACTACCAAGTCCATGGGTACCGGCATCGGTCTCAGTCTCTGCCGCCAGATTATTCTGAAGCATGGCGGTACCATCACTGTTGATAGTAAGGAAGGCGAAGGCACAACCTTCACCATCGAGTTGTAACACCGTGCTTTTTCGCACACATTTGAGCATATTCGCACACAAGCATAGCAATGTGTTATTTTGTATCTTGTTGAATCCTAGGTATTTCTCGTTTTGGCACAGTTGTTGATATATAGAAAGATGTAAACATGAACATCAAATAATCAATGAAACAAGCATTTCGCATTATCTCTCGCATGAAAGGCTACACGGCGCTGTCGCTGCTGGGCCTTATCATCAGTCTCAGCGGCACGGTCATCATCAGCCGCTACCTTTATCAAGAGTGGACCATCGACCATTGGATGCCCGCACATGACCGCACCTTCCTTTGCTGCTACCAGTATGTAGGGGAAGGTGAGTGGATGCCGATGGAGACCTTCGACCCCAACCACCAGGACTGCTTCATCTCGCCCGTCAAGAACCAGAGCGACGTGGAGTGCTGGACGGATGTGCGTTTCCGTAACATGTACACCGTCACACCCGAAAAAAACGAGAGATTCTATCCTCTTGCTGTCAGCGTCGATTCCACCTTCACCGAGGTCTTCCCGTATGAAGCGGTGGAAGGGACATTGGTGCTGCGGGCCAAAGGGCAGTGCATCGTGAGCGAGGAACTGGCCGCGCGGCTCTTCCCTGGTGAGAGTGCTGTGGGCAAGACCATCACCGTGGGTGAAGAAAACGACGTAAATACTGTTGTGGGTGTGTTCCGTCAGCCCGACACCAAGTCGAGTTTCCGCTTCGACATTGCCGACTATGCCGATGAGGACTTCTATGCCCCTGGGAACAGTTTTTGTGTCGGAGTTGTCCGTTTGCGGGAGGGTGCTGACGTACGTGACTACAACCAACGGCAGCCCGAGCAGCGGTTAACCATGTTCAGCGACAAGCCCGTGCGCTATGGTCTACTGCCTTATACGCAGGAGTTGCATCAACTAATGGATAGACCTTATTATGGTGATTACCCTTGTCTTGTTTCCGTTGCTTCCGCTACTCATCTGTGGATGCTGCTGTTTGTGGCCGTACTGCTGCTGTTCGTGGGCCTGTTCAACTTCGTGAACCTCTTTGCCGTGATGCGTTCCCACCGTTGGCATGAACTGCACGTGCGCCGTCTCTTCGGCGCCTCGCGCTGGAATATCTTCTGCCAACTCTACACCGAGACGTTCTTGCTCGCCGTGCTCACGATGATTGGCGTGTGGACGGTGGTTGAACTGGCTGAACCCCTGCTTGCCACCTATTATAATATAGAGGTGTTGCCGCAATGGAAATTTGACGTGGGGCTGACCGTTGCCATTGTCTTTGTGTTACCTTTGCTTTCCGCCATCATCCCCCGTCGCTCCATTCTCCCTTCCCTTCGGGAGGGGTTGGGGGTAGGCTTTCAGTTCTTCATCTCCCTTGCCCTGCTCAACGTCAGCATCTACTTTATGCGTCAACTGAACGTGATGATGACCGCCGACCCGGGCTTCCGCACCAAAGGACTGCTGAAGGCCGTCATCTATCCACCATCCAACCGAGGGTCGTGGTCGATGGAGGAATTCAATGCCATGATAGAGAAGAAAGAAAGCCAGACGGAAGTCGTGAAGCAGCGGCTGAAGGCCATTCCCTACCTCAAAGGCATTGACGTGAATGAGGATTTCATCAACGGTAGCTTCCCTATCAAGCTCGCCGACGGCAGCAGTGTTGACGTTCTGTACATCACGGGCGGGGCGGCACGTCTATACGACCTAAAACTGATAGGGGGCGTACTGCCCGACGACAGTCTGTCGATGGAGGACTATGCCTGTGTAGCCAATGAAGCGGCCATCAAGGCATTAGGTATAAAGAACATCAATACCGCTCTCGTGCAGTTTGCCGACCGCATCTTCTGGACTGCTGCACATGAGCAAGACAATCCGCCCTATCGCATCGTAGGCGTGGTACGCGACTTTAACATTGGCCGACAGTCGGAACCCATAAAACCGCTGCTGATGATGTTCTCGGACTGGCAGAAGGACTATTTGTTTGATGCCCGTCAGATGGAGGGTCACAACTACCTGCTTGACGTGGCCGAAGGTCACGAGGAGGACATCATCCGCGAACTGAAGGACCTCGAGCAAGAACTCTTCGGTACCACAGAACTGAAGTACCAATGGGTGGAAGACCAGCGCCAGGAACTCTACAAGGAAGACCAGCGCACGGCCCGCATCTTCGTCACTTTCTCGCTGCTGGCCATCGCCGTGACGTGCCTTGGTGTGCTGGGTCTGATGATGTTCGACGTGCGGCGGCGCTTCCGCGAGATAGCCTTGCGCAAGGTCAACGGTGCCACGTTCCGCGACATCGCCCTGCTACTCTCGCGCCGCTACCTCATCATCTTCGGCGTGGCGGCCATCGCCTCGCTGCCCGTCAGCCTGCTCGTCATCCACCGACTCATGGCCTCCTATACCATCCGCACCTCCTTTGCCTGGTGGATACCGCTCGTGAGCATCGCCCTCATCCTACTGCTCTGCGCCCTGACACTGTGGCAGCAGGTGTGGAAGGCCACAAGGATTAAGCCATACAAGGTGTTGAAAGAACAGTAAAAGCCCACCCCGACCCTCCCCAAGGGAGGGGGATTATAATAGATAGTAAACAAATAAGATTATATGAATATGAAAGAAAACAACAGCAAGAGTAACCAATCCCCCCTCCTTTCGGGAGGGGCAGGGGGTAGGCTTATTCAGACCATTAATCTCCAGCGTGCCTTCACAACGGAAGAAGTACGTACCATCGCCCTCAGCGGCGTGAACATCGACATCAACGACGGCGAATTCGTGGCCGTCATGGGACCCAGTGGTTGCGGTAAAACCACATTGCTCAACATTCTCGGACTCTTGGACGCCCCGACGGAAGGTGAATACCTGTTGGACGGACAAAACGTGAGTCATCTCAGCGAGCCCCAGCGCGACCGACTGCGCAAAGGTCTCATCGGCTTCGTCTTCCAGAGTTTCAACCTCATTGAGGACCTGACCGTGGAAGAGAACATTGAACTGCCCCTGCTCTATATGCGGCTGCCGAAGGCTGAGCGCCGCCAACGGGTACAGGAAGTTATGCGACGGATGGACATCAGCCACCGCGCCAAGCACTTCCCCCGTCAACTTTCCGGCGGTCAGCAGCAGCGTGTGGCCATCGCCCGTGCCGTCGTTGCCCGTCCTAAACTCATCCTGGCCGACGAGCCGACGGGTAACCTCGACTCGAAGAACGGCCGCGAGGTGATGGATCTGCTCAGCCAACTGCATGACGAGGGCGCCACCATCGTCATGGTGACCCACTCGCAACGCGATGCTTCCTACGCCCAGCGTATCATTAACCTTTCCGACGGGCTGGTAGTGACTGAAGTAGAGTTGTAAGGGTATGAGGACGTTGCTGGTCATAGGTTTGTGGACGACCATGTGGGCGAAAGGCTTTGCGGCATCGCCTTCAGATTCCCTACGGCTGACGCTCAGCGATGCTATTGCCTTGGCACAACGGCAGTCGAGCGACGCACTGGCAGCACGGCACACCTTGGAGGCTGCGGAGTGGAGTTTCCGCTATTACAAGGCCAACTACCTGCCTGCGGTCACGCTGAGCAGTTCGCCCTCGTTGAACCGACAAATCAGCAGCATCACCCAACCCGACGGCACCAATGTCTTTGTACGACAAAACCAGTTGAACACCGACCTGTCGCTGAACATCAGCCAGAATATTGTACTGACTGGTGGCACGCTGTTTTTGCGTAACAGCCTACAGCGACTGGATGAATTCGAGCAGCGGACACACGACTACAGCAGTGTGCCTTTCTCCATTGGATACCAGCAGAATCTCTTCGGACACAACAGCCTACGATGGGCACGACGCACGGAGCCATTGCGCTACCGTATCGCCCGCAAACAATATGCCGAAACGATGGAACTGGTTGCCTCACGCACAAGTACCTATTTCTTTATGTTGGCCTCAGCGCAAACAAACTTAGAGATAGCGCGACAGAACTATGCCGTCAGCGACACCCTGCTCGGCTATGGCCGTCGCCGCTATGAGCGTGGTAGCATCACGGAGAATGAGATGTTGCAGTTGGAGGTGGGCAAACTGACCGAGGAGACGAATCGCCTAAACGCCGAGGCAGAGGTGGAGGATGCCATGCAGACACTGCGCTCCTATCTCGGTATCAAGACGCAAGAGCCGCTGGCGGTAGTGCCTGACACCCTTATCAGCAATGACGTGATAGACGCAGACGAGGCCCTGGCCTTAGCCTTAGAGAATAACCCCGACCCTGAACAGTTACGACTGAATATCTTGGAAAGCAAAAGTGCGTTGTCGTCGGCAAAGAGTAGCCGTGGCCTGAAAGCAGACCTCTATATGCAGTTCGGCCTCTCGCAGAAAGGCTCGACGCTAAAGGAGGCTTACACCCAGCCACTGGAACAGGAGTATGTGAGCCTGACGCTGTCGTTGCCGCTGTTAGATTGGGGACGTGGCAAAGGACAGGTGCGCGTAGCGAAGTCACGCTTGGAACTGACGCAGACACAGAGCGAACAGGCGTTGCAGGACTTCCGGCTGAACGTACTGAAGATGGTGCGACAATATAACCTGCAAGCCTATCGCGTAAAGATAGCCTATCGAACACGGGAAACCGCACTTCGACGCTACGAGGTGGCGCGATGGCTGTATGTACAAGGGCGTACGACTCTATTGGAGTTCAATACGAGCATCAACGAAAAGGATAATGCACAACGAGCCTTCATCAATGCGCTGCAAACCTACTGGAGCCTGTATTATGGATTAAGGAGCCTGACATTAAAAGACTAAAGAAATGGATATAAAGATACCGAAACGACCGTGGTACGTAAGATACCGCATGTACTTGCTGGGCGGCGTAGTATTGATTGCTCTTGTGGTTTATGCCCTTGTACTGCAATTGGGTCCTCGAACACTGAAGGTTGAGATTACTGATGAGCAGATAGCAACAGTCACCGAGGGCGAGTTCCTGGAGTATATCGATGTGAACGGTGTGGTCTGCCCAGCCACAAGTATGCGGGTGAACGCTACAGAAGGTGGTACGGTGGAACGTATCTGTTGTCACAACGGTGACATATTAAGACGTGGTGATACCATACTCGTCCTGTCAAACCCGAAGGTATTAGAAGAAATGGCGGCAGAACGGCAGAACTATGAATTGCAACAGATGCAGCATCGCCAGCAACTCATCGAGATGCAACAGAAAAGCATCACCCTGCGCAGCCAGGCCCTGCAGGCAGACTTCGAACTGAAGAAGATGACGCAGGACTATGAGTTGGCTGAGGAAGAGGCTCGGATGGGCGTAAAAAGCAAGGCGCAACTGAAGGTAGCAAAAGACGAATATGAATACAACCGCCGTCGTACGCTACTGAACATTGAAAGCCTGCATCAGGATTCTGTGCTGAATGTGATAGGCCGTCAACTTATCCAGCAGCGGATGGCGATGGAGACGCAAAAACTGGGAAACAGCAATCGTCGTCGCGAATCACTCGTCATTCTGGCACCGACCGACGGCCAGATCGGTAACATCAATGCCGTCATTGGTGGACAGGTGGCTGCAGGCGAACAGGTAGGCGAAATAGGCGTGCTGACAGACTATAAAGTGACGGCTCGCCTCAATGAATACTATATCGACCGTGTCCAATCCGGTCTGCCTGCCACTTCCATGTTGAAAGGACATAAATATTCCTTTGAAGTCAGCCGCACCACGCCTCAGGTGCAGGAGCATAGTTTTGCGGTGGAGTTAAAACCTTTGGAAGTGGATAAGGCTTCACTCCGTTTAGGCCAGACGCTTCACTTACAAATTGAACTAGGAAAGCCTGAGCGGCGTCTCATTATCCCCCGAGGAAACTTCTATGCACAGACGAGCGGACAGTGGATTATGCAAGTGGATGAAACAGGTCAGCGTGCACGTCGAGTACCCATCAAACTGGGGCGACAGAACTCAGAGCATTATGAAGTCATCAACGGCCTCAATACTGGCAATCGCATCCTTATAAGCGGATATGAGTCTTTCGGTGATGCGGAGGTTCTTAAATTGAAAAGCCACTAAAACCGTCACCGCCCTGCTCGCCCTCGTCACCATGACGGGGCAGGCACAGACAAAGGTCGCAGGTCACGTCGTCAAGAACTGTAATTGGCTGAGCCATTTCTATTACGAAATGTCTGGCTTTTCAGAAAATGGTTATATTATTATTTCAAATTGTTTAGATTTTCATAATTCTTTTATATTTACGCTTTAAAATTATTAGACATTCAGAGATTCGTTATATCTTTATTTAAATATTATTAGGCTTTCTGAATTTCATTATATTTCAATTTTAATATATTTAGATTTTCAGAATTTCTAAATATTTCTGATTTAAAATATTAACTTTTTAATAATTTGATAATATTTCTGGTGTGAAATGCCGATGGACGAGAACTGACCTGCACAATATAAGCCGAAAAAGCAATTGTCAGACAAATGTCAGGCAATAAATTTGCCAGATTAGGAATCTCTTCATACCTTTGCAGTAATAATAGCAAGATATGAAGAGATTTTTGTTTCTATCGATGTTGGTTTTCATTGGTATCATGATCTGGGTATCCGTTCATGAGAAAGAGGATGATATGCCCTTACCTCAGAAAGTGGAACGGGCGATGAGGCTCACACGGATGATGGAGTATCAGGATTGCGACTATGGCTATACGGTCCGCTATCCCTCGTTCTTCGAACAGACAGACGACTCGCTGATGGATGAGGGGTGTTGTCGTTTCAGTTTCTGGCAGGACAGCACAGAGATTGTGCAGAATGCGTTCGTAGAACTGAATCTGGACAGCTTGACAATTGAGCAGGCGATGGCCAAATATGCTTCCGAACTCCATGCCACGCAGCAACGGAAGGGTAATAACTACTTCATCCTTTCGGGTCATATCCACAGTGATGACGGGAGGATCACAAGTCGCCGCTATCATGCCAAGTTTGTCAAGCACCGCAAAGTCTGGTTTGTACAGACATTGGCTTATCCCGAAGATTGTGAGCAGGCCGTCCAACGACTTATCCACGAGATTGATGACTGGAAAGTATGGTAGAGATGTTAAGTTATGCTAAACATGGTTTGGTTTTGACAATCTGGTGTGTCTTATAGATGTAATGCGAGATAAGAATGGATAGAAGTGCATTTGAACGCATGGCCCGCACGTGGCGAGAGAAGGCTCTCAGCGTGAGCCGGCACTACGGGGCGGGTAGGGAAGAGGCAGAGGACATCGCTCAGGATGTGATGCTCCGCCTGTGGCAGATGCACGACGAACTGGAGCGGTATGATTCAGTGGAGGCACTGGCAGCACGGATGGCAAGACATCTGTTGAGGAACCACCAGAGACGACGACAACCAGAAACGCTCGACGAGGCGATTGTAGTTGGTATCAGTACCAGTCCTCACGACATGTTGGAGATCAAGGAAGACGACGAATGGCTGACGGCCCGACTACAGCAACTGCCCACCACACAACGCACCTTATTATATATGCGACAGGTGGAGCGGCGCAGTCACGAAGAGATAGCCCGACTGTTGGGTATCGAGATCACATCCGTCAGCACACTTTTAGCCAGGGCGCGACGGACATTATTAGAAGAGATAAAACGACGGAACAAGATATGATACATTATACGAAGGCATACATACAGGCTCTGCTGGACAAATATATGGACGGTACGACGTCGCTGGAGGAGGAAGACATCCTTGCCAGTTACTTCCGAGGTAAAGACGTTCCTCAGGAGTGGGAGGACTATCGCCTGATGTTCCAGGAAATAGAGGCGATGAAATCATCCCCAGTGCCAGTTGTCTCACAGACGAAGACAAGTCGCAGATGGATCGGTTGGTGTGTGGCTGCAGCAGTGATAGGTTTTGTCTTCCTGTTTGTTGCAACGCAGTGGCAACATACGGAAGAACCCCAGACAAAGCCGTTAGTAGCACAGGCTGATACGACAACGACACAGCAGTCGGAAGAGCCAGTGATGCAATCTCCCGATACGACATCCCTGCGCAAAGTGGAAGTC
>Ga0310690_10006920_pt1 | contig 14730 bp, 16 predicted proteins | sample AusTroGonzalo_MG_2_FD_207661 | JGI IMG/M metagenome (GOLD analysis project Ga0310690, IMG submission 207661) | Bovine rumen microbial communities from tropical cattle in Woodstock, Queensland, Australia - Gonzalo_04 (v2) (version 2) | ecosystem: Host-associated > Mammals > Digestive system >...
AATTCACGCACCATTGCCGTTGTGTCGGATTCAGTCCCATCCATACGCAATGGCAACCCAACAACAATTCCATCGCACCGTTCATCCTTTGCAATTTTTGCAATTGTTTCCGCCAACTCCGCGTGACTGTACTTCGCCATGTTTACCACAGGCCGCGTTGCAACAAACATTCCGTCATCAAATGAAACGGCAATACCTGTGCGCCGCGCGCCCCAATCAACACCCAACAAGCGTGAACGCGGAAAACCCTTGAAATTTGGCAAAATCATTGTATAATCACCTCTACACTAAATATAGGATTCAAAATGGCATTTAGCAAGCAACAATTACGCAAATTTGCAGATTTGATACAAATTGATATTCCTGATGAAAAACTGGAACAAATGAACATCGATTCCGTTGTCGAATGGATTGATAAATTACAGAAAATCGATACCTCTGGTGTTGAACCAATGCTTAGCCCTGCGGAACACGACCTTCCCCTGCGTGGGGACGCTGTAACTGACGGCGGTATTCGTGATGCGGTTTTGGCAAATTCGCCAGATTCGGCGGGCGTATCACGCGGCTATTTCGCGGTTCCAAAGGTTATGGACGGGGATTAAAAAATAAAGGCTTGTATCATGACACACATTATTACAGAACAACTCTCAATCACTCCGTTGAATTCTGCTTTATTGCCATGTCCCGCAAATGAAGCTATATATCAGCGTGAAAAGTACAATGCAGATGGACTACGCACAAAAATTGTCAGCTGTATATCTGAATACACTGACAAATTTTCATATTCTGTCGGTGAAACTGTGGATATTATACCGCACTTGTATTTGACCCGATATTATAGGATTAACAATCTTGTCACCACAAACAGATTTGCCCGCGAAAAATTAAACCAAGGACGCTAGAACAAATGCCACATAAAAAAACAAATGTGATTCTTGCAAATTATCCTGATAACTCTTGTGTACTGGCAATGCAGGATGTAAAAATCGGCAATTGGACCGAACAGCAACGGCAAGATTTCCTTACCAAACTAAATCAGCACAAAGGTTGGAAATTTATTGACGGCTGTGCGGTCAGCGTTCATTTTGATAAATCTGTAATTCATGCGCGGTCTTTTGATGCCCCGAAAACATTTATGCCACATGTTGCCAAAAACAAACCAAATGAATTACTGATAGAAATCATTCCGAATATGATTACAAATGAATGTCCTGCTTGTTTTCCTGCTGGCTGTCCGGCATGCCTACGAGATGGCGAATGTACATCACCGTTTATAAAGGAATACATCGGCAAAATTTTGTTTCCGAATAAATACAATAAACAAAAATAGAGAACGAAAATGATAGACTTGACCATAACCGAAGCATTACAAAAACTTGCAAATCGCGAAATATCTGCGACCGAACTTGCGCGCGCACATATTGAACGCATTGAAAAGTATAACCCAAAATTAAATGCGTATATTACGACTACGCCTGAACGCGCTTTGGCGGACGCGGCGGCGGCGGATGAACGCATTAAAAACGGAACCCCGCGCGTGCTGGACGGTATTCCAATCGCAATGAAAGATTTATTTGCAACGCGTGGCATTCGCACAACGGCGGCATCGCATATATTGGAAAACTTTGTTCCTGAATATGAATCAACAATTTCACAAAAATTTATCGATAGCGGAACTGTACTGCTTGGCAAATCTAATTTGGATGAATTCGCGATGGGAACCTTTTCCAAGACATCGTTCTTTGGTGCACCTGTCAATCCATGGCAACTGGAACGCCATTTAACCGCAGGCGGTTCTTCGGGTGGTTCAACATCGGCGGTTGCATCAGGTATGGCGATGGGCGCAACGGGCACAGATACTGGTGGTTCGATTCGTTTTCCCTGCTCTATCACTGGTCTGGTTGGGGTAAAACCAACATACGGTCTGTGTTCGCGATGGGGCTGTGTTGCGTTTGCATCAAGTCTTGATACCCCTGGCCCAATTGCACGCACTGTGGATGATGCGGCCTTGTTGCTGTCCGTAATGGCGGGGCACGACCCAAAAGATTCAACCAGCAGCGATGTTAAAACAAAAATCTCTGTGCCACTGCAACCAATCTTGGGCGACGGCAAAAAACTGCGCGTTGGTATAATTCGCGAACTGGCCGATGTGAAAGTTTCCGATGATATGAAAAATTTGTTTGAAAAACGCGTTGCCGATTTGAAATCACTGGGCGCAGAAATCGTCGAAGTTTCTGTTCCAAATATTTTGGATGCATTGGCGGCATATTATGTTATCGCCCCAGCCGAGGCATCTTCGAACCTTGCGCGTTATGACGGTGTACGTTATGGCCTGCGCGTAGAAGGATCTGACATTTACGACACATATAAAAAGACACGCGCAGCGGGCTTTGGTGACGAAGTAAAACGCCGTATGATTATCGGCACCGCCGTTCTGTCCAGTTCTTCGTACGAAGTGTATTTTATGCAAGCCGCACGTGTGCGCCGTTTAATTGCGGACGCGTTTGATCGCGCATTTGAAAATTGCGATTTGATTGTTTGCCCATCGGGTGCAAATACCGCATTGCCACTGGATTCAGATTTGACACCACTGGAATATTACGCACTGGACTTGTTCACTGTTGCAATGAACTTGGCGGGAATCCCGGCGGTCAGTGTCCCATGCGGTTTAGCCGCCAACGGTTTACCATTGGGGATGCAGGTTGTCGGCCGCAAGTTTGATGATGTTCGCGCGTTGCAATTGGCAAAGCATATTGAACAATGCGCAAATGTCGATAACAGACCAAAAAAAGTTATGGGGAAATAAAAAATGATATTCAAATCAATAAATAATTACGAATCGTTAGGGTGCTTCATTATTGAACAAGCATATACGATATTGTTAAACAATCCTCGCGTAAGTGATTATCGGCATCTTAAAAGTGAAATACAAGAGATTATTCAACTATATCCATTTGTTGATAAATCGTTTGCTATGTATGAATATAATCATGGTAATTCCAAACATTATTTCTGTAAGTACCGTTGGGAAAATGTAATGGATTATTACATAAAGCAACAATGCAGGGCACTTTTCTTACAACACACTACAAATCCATTTGGAAATATAAATAAAATTCAGATTATGGAACCGTACCATTACACTTTGTTAAAAGAGAAAGACTTAAGTTTCATGGTAGACAAAGCTAGAACCATGCTCAAACGAAGAGAAGAAGAATATTTATTACAAGCAAAAAATGACAAGAAAGCAGAACAAGAACTTATAAATCACGGTATCTTAGCATACAGAAATTGGCTAATCTCAAGGCAGGAAAAGTATGAAGAATATATTCGAAATAAAAACAGGCAATAAAAAAATGGTGGCCAGAAGTGGAATCGAACCACTGACACAGGGATTTTCAGTCCCTTGCTCTACCAACTGAGCTATCTGGCCATCCGTGGGACACATAATAAGATACAAAAAACAAAAAAGCAAGGAAAAAGAAAAATGTTCACGATAAAAGGAAAAACAGGCGATTGGGAAGTTGTTATAGCACTAGAAACTCATATAGAAGTTCTGTCTAGAAGTAAGATTTTCAGTGGCGCGTCCGCAGATTATAACCCAACCGTTGCACCAAACACCCAGGTTTCTATGGTTGATGTTGCTATGCCTGGGATGTTGCCGGTTTTAAACGAATACTGCGTTGAACAGGCGATTAAGTTTGGTCTGGGGATAAATGCCGAAATTTCCCACAAAAGCCGTTTTGCACGTAAACAGTATTTTTACCCTGACCTGCCCCAAGGCTACCAGATTTCGCAGCCTGCCGAAGAACCACCTGTGGTTGGTCGCGGTTGGATTGAAATTATGGGCGACGACGGAAACCCCAAAAAGATTTTGATTGAACGGGCCCATTTGGAACAAGATGCAGGCAAACTGAAACACGATGTGCACCCGACAAAATCATTTGCAGATTATAATCGTACTGGCGTTGCACTACTTGAAATCGTATGCTTTATAGACTTGAATAACCCAGACAACAGATCATATATAACCAGCCCTGACGAGGCTGAAAGATACCTGCGTCAAATTCGTGAAATTGCACGCGCGACCGGTGTATCCAAGGCAAATATGGAAGAAGGCTCTATGCGTGCCGATGTAAATGTTTCGGTGCGCCCCGTTGGTGCAAAATACTTTAACGAAAGATGCGAAATTAAAAATATGGTTTCGTTCAAATTCATCAAGACGGCCATTGAATATGAAGCAAGACGACAAATTGAAATTCTTGAAAATGGTGGAAAAATTGAACGTTGCACAATGCGGTTTAACCAAGGTGATGGAACAACATCTGTTATGCGCAGCAAAGAAGACGCATTGGATTACCGCTATTTCCCAGACCCCGATTTGTTGCCACTGATTATTACAGACGAGCAAATCGAACGCATAAGAAAAACAATGCCCGAATTACCGGCGGCGACACGCGCGCGTTATATCGGAAAATTTGGTCTGCCAGAATATGATGCGGCAAGACTCACCGAAACTGTTGATATATCACACTGGTTCGATGCGGCGGTTGGCAACAAACCTGCGCGCGCCAAAGCGGTTGCAAACTGGATGATTTCTGAATTGTTTGCACACCCTGAAAACTATGACATAACAAACGAAAAATCTGGCACGGTTGATGGTATGCGTATTATCACACCGTCTGATTTGGCTGAATTGGTTGATATGGTTGGCGCATCCGAAATCAATGGCAAACAAGCCAAAGAAATATTTATCAAAATGCTGGATGGGGAATCTGGTACCCCACGTGAAATTGCAACAAAATTTGGTATGCAACAAATCACCGACACTTCAGCAATTGAAAAAATTATCGACGAAGTTATTGCGGCTAACCCATCCCAGGTCGAACAATATAAGTCTGGGAAGACAGGTTTGCTTGGGTTCTTTGTCGGCAATGTTATGAAAGCGTCTGCTGGCAAAGCAAATCCAGCAGTTGTAAATGAAATTTTAAAAACAAAATTAAACTAAAAAGGAAAAAAAATGATAGAAGCTCACTATAATCCAATCACTGGTCAAAGTTTTAAAATCGTAGAAGATACTCAGCAAACTGTTTCTGGGTTGGCCGCACAAGGCGCAATTGAAAAAATTCAAAAACAAAAAATGGCCAATCTGCGCAAGAATAATTGCAAAAACAAATAATTATGAAGAAATATTTTATTAAAACTTTTGGTTGCCAAATGAACGTGTACGACAGCTGGCGCATTGCTGCCATGCTGGATGCACGCGGTATGTGCGCAACCAAAAGTGTTGCCGATGCAGATATTATTATTCTGAACACTTGTTCAGTTCGCGAAAAAGCAACCAATAAAGTATTTTCTGAACTTGGGCGTATACGCGACACAAAAAAACCGGACGCCTTGTTCGGCATTGTTGGCTGTGTTGCACGCGAAGCGAGCGCCAAGGCCTTTCATCGCATACCCGAATTAAACTTTGTGCTCGGGCCACAAAGTTATCATCGGTTGCCAGAAATTCTGGAAAACCCAGACACAAAATTATTAAACATTGATTTAGCTGGTCTTGAAAAATTTGATGAAATGCCGCAAATGATAAAAGCGCCAACGGTATCTTATATTCCAATCCAAGAAGGATGCAATCATTGCTGTACATATTGCATTGTGCCGTATACACGCGGGCGCGAAATATCACGCGCATTTGATGATGTTATGCGTGATACTGCCGTGGCCGCAAAAACCGGCGCAGTGGAGATTTGTTTCCTTGGGCAAAATGTAAATGGATATAAATATACAGACGAAAATGGAAAAACATATCGTTTGTCTGATTTAATACGCGCGACCGCTGTGATGCCCGAAATCCACCGTATACGCTTTACATCCAGTTATCCAACAGAAATGACAGACGACCTGATAGATATGTTTCGAACAGAACCAAAACTGTTGCCATTTTTGAATATGCCAATACAAAGTGGTTCACCCGATGTGCTTAAACAGATGAATCGCCCGTATAGTTTAGATTCATATCTGGAAATCATAGATAAACTGCGCGCCGCGCGTCCAGACATCCAAATTTCCAGTGATTTTATTGTCGGATTTCCAGGAGAAACAGATTCAGATTTCGAGAAAACTGTCGATATTGCACGACGCGTCAAATATATAAATTCTTATTCCTTTAAGTATTCGCCACGTCCGCATACGGCGGCGGCACTGATGCCAAACCAAATACCAGAAAATATAAAACGCGCACGTTTGGCAATATTGGACAATGAATTAAATGAAATACAACGCGAATTTAATGAACAATGCGTTAATAAAACAATGCTGTGCTTATGTGAAGGTCCCGACAAAACTGGGCGCCACCTGTTGTATCGTACACCGTATATGCAACAATGTATCGTGACCAAGAAAAAAGACCAAGCCCCAGAAACAATGGCACAGATAAAAATTACTGCTGCAAATCGCGCATCACTGCGTGGTGAATTTGTAAAAGATTAAAACAAAAATTTAATATTCAATGTAATCTGATAGGTCCACCCCATATCATCGTACAACGCACCAAACCCTGCCCCGCCAGACAAGCCGTCCACACTTGATAATACATTGGTACGAACCCCAGCATAAAAAGTATTATTTGTTTCCGCATACGCGTCCAAACCAACGGAATATACATTGTCATCAAATTTAGATTCATGATTCAAATTAAAACCCAGTCGCCCCAACATATCAAAATCACTATATTTCCTCAATTCAACATTATTCATACGCAATCCGATAAACGGCGAAATATTTAGCACATCAAATATTTGTAATTTCATACCAGAATCTAACACAACAGTCTCACTAATTCCATGTGGATTTTTAACAACTTTGGTGCCATCAAAAACCTCTATACCGTAAAACTGTGCATAAGAAACATCGCCAAATAGACCAATAAAATATTCATCCTCATCATAACGAAGTCCAAGATTTCCGCCGTATAGCATTCCCGATGCATTTGCATATTTCTCTGTATAATTCAAATAACCAATATCTACGCCAAATGCCGCAATCAATCTATCATGAATATTTAATGTCAAATTTCCGTTTACATTATAATATGAAAAATCATCTGATAAAGCATAACCAGATTTGATGTATACGCCTAAATCCGGCGTATAGACAGAATTTGCAATTTTCAAAGATCCAACTGTACGAACCGCATCCATAAGTTTTATAGGATTGGTTTTTGGTGAATGCGCCAAAATATTATTTACTTGCGCCATATTTGTTGCATTATTCAGTGCCAGAATCAGTGGATCATTTGGATTAGTTGTTTGTAATTCATCCAAATAATCGCCCAAATTTTGATTGGATGTCACACCAGAATATTCGGTTTGCCGCACAGACCGAACATACAAAGTTCCATTTGTCAAATGCGATTGCACCGCGTACAAAGGATTATTATTTACTATTTGAATATATGGCGACTGGATTCCAACTATGTTAGACAAAACAGGAACATCTATGTCTAACCAATTTTCTGGATTACCACTAACGCAAAAAGTGACTGCATTACCATCTATATTTATTGGCACATTGAAATTTTGAAAACTGGTATCAACCACAATCAAAGAATTTTCTAAATTTATCTGTACGGCGTTTTCCGCCGTATAGACCAAATCAGACATATTTATATTATTCGCATTTAATACGCTAATTGTGTGTCCAGATAAATTATAAATTTTATGTAAATTATCTGTGCTTGTTATCTGCTGACTAAGAATTATATTATCGCCATAATCAAACAAACTGTTTATCTGGCCATAGTTTTCAAATGCAACCGTCGCACCATTTGCGATATGTATTGTACCGTTCAAAGTGCCATAATTTTTGACAATATCAGTCGATAAATACAAATCTTCATTGTACGTGCCATAATATTCAGTTGCCTGTACAGGAAACATACATAATAGTAATAAAACGGCAAAGATATAACTACCTGATTTCATTATCAAAAAGTTTAGCACACAGGATTTTTTTCTTAAAGTAAAAAATTATCAAAAAAACCGTCCAAATGGACGGTTTTTATCATTATCATGATTATATTTAATTCTGTGCTACTTGGTGTATACGTCCCCAGGCTGCTTTATGTCCACCATCGCGCGACAAAACAATCTTGGCATTGTTTAATTCCCTGCATGTGACACCTTTGATGTCAAAACTCTGGGTCAAACGTCCTGGTTCATCAATCGACAGCATAGGCAATTTTAGATTCATACATTGTTTGGCACAGCAACTGTAATCATTGCAATTGCCGCATGGATAGATTTTAACTGTATAGTCTTTGCCTGGGCGCAAGTCAATTAAATCTACCATCATTTTTACACCATTTTCACCACGCATAAATTTGATATACCCCATTTCAGATGTACCACCACGACTGCTGCGTGTGTGCATTTTTGCCTTCATCACAGGATTGGCTATTGGTTGCATTTCGACCACATCAACTTCTTCGTACATAATGACTTCTTGTGGTTGCGCATGGTGTTGCATACTGTGATGTTTGCCATGATGATGTTGATGCTCGCCGCATCCACCGCCACAGCCAGCCAACACAATTGCTGCACCAAAAGCAATCGAAAAAGTTAAAAGTTTTTTACAAAGTTTATTCATTTTGTTCTCCTTGGGTTGTTACAGAACAGATTATATTACAAGCCTTGCGCGATTGCCCTAGGTATGATTGCCCACGCCCAATTCAAACAAAACCCCAAATAAAATTATTTGGGGTTGGACACAATGTTAAACAGAAACGATTTCGTTTAGAACATATATCTTACACCGACATCACCTGTAAAGTTATGCAACCCAGAGTTGACATCTGCATACGTATAACGCAATGCCATATCTACGGAAAAGATACGCCAATCAAAGGTCATACCCAATGTTCCCATCGCTGAAAAACTTCCTTTGTCGTGCTTTTTGCTGCTAACTCCTGGGACCTTAGCTGTCTGTTCTGTAAATGCGGCACCGGCGCCCAGACCGACAAACGGACGAATCATTTTATAATCCCCCAAGTCCATATACGCATTCATTAACAAGGTTTGTAATTTCGTATCAACATTTACTGTTGTACCACCAAATTTATCGTTGTCTTTGGTTTTTGTGTACATAGACCATTCGACTTCGGTTCTGGCTTTGTTGCACCACATTGCCAACCCAAGCGCAGCACGGCCATGCAACTCTTCGTCAGACAAAGATTCTTTATATCCATTAAATCTGTAATTCAGATTTGTATAGCCTGCACCGACGTGCAAGGACATATACGGATTCAACGAATCCCAGAAAGATTCTTGATTATATTGACCTGCCATTGCAGGGCATGCAACCAAAGCGGCCAACACAGGGATTGCGACTTGTTTCATGTTTTCTCCTTTTGTTTTTAACATTTTTTGAAAGGGTGCATTATTACACTCTTGACGAATAAAATTCTAACATGTGGCGCACGAAGTTTGCATAGGTATGGATACCTTTTTGATAAATGCTTGCAATTTAGAAAAAAAGGTATATAATCAGCGGGTCTTGGAAAAAGAATAGATCCATGGGTGCATAGCTCAGTTGGTAGAGCAACTGACTCTTAATCAGTGGGTCTGGGGTTCGAGTCCCCATGCGCCCACCAGAATTCAAACCGACCTTGCGTCGGTTTTAATTATGGTCTGGAAGCATTGGACGAGAACCCCAAGGGGTTCGACACGATAGCCGGTTTTGCAAGCCATCGGCGCAGCGAAACCGTTGCGAGTGGAAGGGGTCCCCGACATTTATGTTGGGGATGTGCAATCCCCATGCGCCCACCAGAATTCAAACCGACCTTGCGTCGGTTTTAATTATGGTCTGGAAGCATTGGACGAGAACCCCAAGGGGTTCGACACTAATCACTAACACTGCACACTTACACTAACCGCTACTTCAAATAATCTGCAGGATTATAGGCCTTGGTACCTTTGCGAATTTCGAAATGCAACTGTGGTTTATTGACTTTACCCGTCTGACCAAGTGTCCCTATCTTTTGTCCGACTTTGACATCTGCGCCGCGCCGTACCACCATAGAATTCATATGCGCATAGACCGTCATCCAACCACCTTCGTGTTGAATAATTACCAAATTACCCATACCACGGACTTCATTACCCGCATACGCAACAACGCCATTTTCCGCCGCACGCACAGGCGTATCAAATGCCGCCGAGATATTTATACCATCATTATACAGACCGCCTGTCTTGGCGCCAAAGTGCGACAACACTTTGCCCCGCACAGGCCAAGAAAACTTTGACGATGAACGCGCCGCAATTTTTGGTGTTGTTTGTTGTTTCTTTGGCGCGTTTGCAACCTTTTTCGGCTCGGCTGTTTTCGCCGCTGTCTGCTGTTTCTTTGTTGCAGTTTTATCCGCCGGTTTAGTTTTTGCTTTATCGTCAGCCTTTTTCTTTACTTTCGGTTTAGGTTCTACATTCTTTTTCTCTGTGTTTTTGTTTTCTTGTTTTTTCGGTTGTTCGGTTTGTTTAACTGATTTCTTCAGCGATTCGGCCTTTGGCAAATCAGGTACGCGCAACTGCTGCCCCACCGCCAGCGCAAACGGTGCAGACAAGTTATTCATCACCGCCAAATCATTCACCGGCACAGAGTAAGCCCGCGACAAAGAATACAGCGTATCACCCCGCGCCACCGTCACAGTTTTAACAGGCACACGCACATCCGCCTTTGGTGCAGCCCTAGCCTGCTTTGGTTCGGATTTGGCTTCTGGTTTTATTTCCTGTTTCGGTTCAACAGGTTTTGGCGTCACAATTTCTTTTGGCTTTTCAATTTCTTTTGGTGCAGGTTTTTCCAACTTTAACACTTGACCTATGCGCAGATTATACGGCGATTTCAAATTGTTTATTTCTGCAAGGTCCGCAATAGTCGTATTGTTATCGCGCGCGATTGCATACAGTGTATCGCCACGCCGCACAACCACTGTGCCCGCCGCCGCACGCGGTGCAACATACAGTTCGGCCGCTTGATAGTCCGCCACAGTTATAATATCTTCGGGTTCTGGTTCCGGTTCTGGTGCGGGTTCTGATTCAGATTCTGGTTCTGGCACAGGTATTGTATCTTCGGCTGTGTCTGCGGGTTCTGATTCCTCTGGTTCCTGTGTTTCGGTTGGCGTGTATTTATATTCATCTTTGAAAACATAATCATCTGTGGCGGCATAGTTCACATATTCGCCAACATCCCCGCCATAGAGTTCTGGTGAAGCATAAACGCCATAATCGCCCGCCGCCGAGTTATAAATTTCTGGTTCTTTGACCGGGTCGGCAAGCAAGGCCGGATACCGCGACGAAATAAACTCCCCAATAGAATCAGGTATAGATGCAATTTTGGGTTGCAAATCACAGGCCGCAAGCCAAAGCGCGCCCAAAATAAAAAATATCGGCCGAATTTTCATATCAAGTGAATTATATCACAAAAAAACAATGAAATAAATGCCTTATACAATCACTTTTTCATAAACAAAATGCTGGCTTCAAACAACAACCACATCGGCAACGCCAACAAGACTTGTGAAACTATATCAGGTGGTGTCAAAACCGCCGCCGCAATCACTATAAAAATTATCGCATAGCGGCGAAACTGAATAACGCGCGCACGTGACAAGACCCCTGCCCTGTTCAACAGCACCATAACCAAAGGCAACTGAAACGCGATTCCAAAAACCTTTAACATATCGATTGAAAAAGTTAAATAATTTCGAACCGCTGGCATAATCACCGCAGGCACTGGCGCCGCCGTATTCAACTCTATAAAAAACTGAAACACAAACGGCAACAGTGCGTAAAACGCAAACGCCGCGCCCGCCAAAAACAGAATTGGCGAAAGCACAAAAATCGGCACAACGAAACGACGTTCTTTTTTATGCAGGCCTGGCGCAATAAACTGCCAAATTTCGAACAATGCAACCGGTGTCGTTATCAGCAATGCAACCAACATAGCAAGCGACAACTGGACCATTAAACCATCGGTCAATCCAGTGTATATAAGTTGTGCATCACCCCAAACCGCAATCAGTGGTGCAGTCAAAAATTCTTGCACAAACGGCGCAATGCACCATCCAAAGCCAAACGCAATAACAAAGACCGCCAATGTCCACAAAATGCGACTGCGCAGTTCAGAAAAATGTTGCATCATTGTCATCTTTTTCATTTGGCTGATTTCCGTTTTTTCTTTTTGACCGAAAATGCGTCCAAGACTTCTTCGCTGGCAGTTTGCACGATTTCATTTATCGGCTGTTCCAGTTCGATTTGCTCTTTAATTTTTTCCGATGCATCTGTGATTTTCCAAATAAGTCCACGAATAAATTTTACCGCCCTTGCAAGCGCACGCGCAACATCAGGCCAGTATCGCGCAGGTACGACCAAAATCGCAACCAACAAAATTACTAAAAATTCCGCCCAACTGATTCCGAACATTTTAATCGTAAAAATTGTCGCCACCACTGGTGCTAACTGTCTTGTGGCGCTGAATTTGAAAATAATTTTTTCCAAAATCCGTCTTTACACGCAAGTCTTTGAACAAAACATCCGTCTGGTTCCCAACCGCGTCAACAATCGTCCAAGAATGAAGTGCAACAGGATTTTTATTAAACACAACCGTCATATTCCCAAGACCTTCTTGGCCGCGCAAATTCATTTTAACCGCAAAAGTGTTTTTATAATTCATTGTATCAACAACATTTATATCTGCATTTTGCAAATCTATTTTTTTTCGCACCAATATTCCCGCAGGCGTGCTGGTCAGCGGTACCGTCGTAATCTGGTCCAAAGATTTATCATAGAAATATAAATCTGCACCGTCCGCCATCAGTTGCACAGGCATTTTTTGATAATCCAAACGCACGCGCCCTGGACGCAATAATGAAAAATTACCCTGCTCGCTTTTACCGTTATTCGTCTGCACAAAGCCACCAGAAAGCCCAGTGATAGAATTCAAATACTTTTCTGCACGCGAAACCAGCGCACTATCAACCGCACCAAATGCGTGCGCACCGAACACAGAAAACACTATTGCAATAAAAATTTTTTTCATCACCAAGACACCTTTTTAAACAAATCTAAAATGCGTTGCTTCACATTGTCCAGTGTGTCATGCACAACCGCACCCGCCGCATATTCATGCCCGCCCCCGCCAAGGGCAACAGCAATTTTATCAACGCTTTTATAATGGCCGCGCAAAGAAACACCAATCTGATCAGGTTTTTGCTCTTTCAACAAAACCGTATAATCAACACCGCGCATTTGTCCCAACAAGTTCAATGCCGTTTCGCCGCGCCCATCCATTCTCTTGTATTGGTTCGCAGTTATGGTTGCAATCGCAAGTCTGTTTTTGAAATAAAATTCAGTTGCGCCAACAGATTCCGCCTCGGTCACCACTGTTTTACGCGGTTTTTGTGCCAAATCATTTATAATGCGTTGGATATCGACACCGCGGTCAATTAAATCTGCAACAATGCGCATAACTTTGCCACTCTTAACAAATTTAAAGAAACCTGTATCGGTAATTATTGCCGTCATCATCAACATAGCAACGGTCACATCCATTTCCCATCCCGCCGCCAAGGCCAACTCATAAACTATCTCGGCCGTTGCCGCCGCAGACTCGTCATCTAGGCATAATTCCCCGACCTTGTTATCGTTTATGTGATGATCTATTTCTATTACAAAACCGGCGTTTTCAACAAATTTGTACGGTCCACCAATATTCCTTATAATGCCATAGTCCATAACAATGGCGACATCTACTGGGGTATCTGGTTCAACGCGTTCAAAGAAACGCAACCTGCGCCGCAATGGCACATTGTCCAAATTATCTGGAATATTGCCATCATAAACACAGGTGACAGATTTACCATAATTTAATTCTATCAGCCGACACAACGCCGCCACAGAACACAACGCATCACCATCAGGGTTCTTGTGCGCCATCAAAAAGATGGATTCCGCACCCCGTATTTTTTCATCAAAAATTTTTACTTGTTCTTGTGTTATCATATTGCAATATCTTCCAATACCAGTTGCGCACTTGTTCGACCATTATAATTATTCTGAACCAAGCGCCCTAACAGTATTATTTTAGTATTTATGTTGGCTTCGTCCAGTAAAAAATCCCCAACCGGCGTTCCAACCAAATTGAACCCAACAAAATCCAGACGTGTTCCTGCCGATGTGTTTATCTGACCCCGTAAATGACAACCAGTGTGTCCCATAACTGTTGCAAATACCAATGTGCCACCACGCAACGCCAATATCGGTTCTGGATTTCCTTGACCGAATGGTTCAAGTTTAGACAGTTGATCTATTAGTTTCATTGTTGCGCCTGCGGCATCCATTTCTGCATCAACGACAATATCTGGAATCGGCACAGCACCACCCATCTGGTGTAATACCGCTTGTTCCAAAAAGTCACAGAATTTTTCTTCGTTTTCCGCTGGCAAAGAAAAACCCGCCGCCGCCGCATGTCCACCACCTTCGGAAATAATTCCCTGCCCCAACGCATCGTGTATAATTGCGCCTAAATTCACACCAACTATCGACCTTCCTGAACCATTGACCACACCATCTGCGCGTGTTGCAACGCATGTTGGCAAATTATATTTATCTTTCAGACGCCCCGCGATAATTCCCATAACACCGCCATGCCCATTATCACCACAAACGAACAAACTGCATC
>Ga0310690_10006921_pt1 | contig 14729 bp, 10 predicted proteins | sample AusTroGonzalo_MG_2_FD_207661 | JGI IMG/M metagenome (GOLD analysis project Ga0310690, IMG submission 207661) | Bovine rumen microbial communities from tropical cattle in Woodstock, Queensland, Australia - Gonzalo_04 (v2) (version 2) | ecosystem: Host-associated > Mammals > Digestive system >...
TCCTCGATGGTCTATTGGAGCGGACGCTCCGAAGACTTCACCTTTATATATGATAATGTGGTGAAGAGGGTGCGTGCCCAGGCCGAGCGCATGGGACTTGATGCCACAGCTCAAGACGTTTTTGCCTCCCTGACCAGCGAAGGCGACACGGCCAACATTTGGCTCGGCAAGGACTTTGCCTGCGTCATGCCCACTCAGGTGCAGTGCGTCTATTCCTTCCAGATGAAGGCCGATTCCACTTTCAGGGCGGGTGACAGCTTCATTTGGCGTTTCAAGTCGCAGTTCGTGGCACGTTCCATGAACAACGAAGCCATTGCCTTGCTCAACATTTACTACGAGAAGGACACCGTAGCAAGCGTGTCGGAACTGATACGCAACAACCCGAAGAACGAGCTACACTACTATCCCTCCAGGGCGCTCGACACGCTCGGCATCCGCTCAGTCACGGGCTTCATCTACCTGCCTCCCAACAGTTCCGACCAGCCCAAGCCGTTGCTCGTCAGCGAGATACAGCTCATACGTATGCACGAGCCAGTAGAAGAGCCCACGCCCGACAGCAAGAAACTGGAGGAGGCCGACACTCTGGCAGCCGACACACTTGATGCCGACTCGCTGCCATTCGTTCCCAGCCACCGACTGACGCCTTTGCAGTTGCGCGAAAGCCAACCCCGTGAGCGCAAGATAAACGTCGTGAAGGAGAACCCGAACCCCATCCATCCGCAACGCGGAATACCCCAACGCACCAACCGACGCCGCAAGTGAAACGTGCTTACCATAGCGTCCTGCTGGCCGACGGAACGTCTGTCGAAGGGCCAGTCGTCGTAGAGACCGACGCCGAAGGGAAGCTTATCGGCTGGCACAAGCTGGAGGAAGAAGAGGCTTCTACAGAATGGTTGGGCGGAACCTACTGCCTCGGCAAAGACTAACCAAAGGGTAATAGCAAAACAACTGCTGTACTTATCGCCAACAACTGCTGTACTTATTGCCAACAACTACTGGACTTCTGAAAGACACTACAGCAGGTGCCGAAAAACATAACGTGTTATGATGACAAACATAACGTGTTATGATGGCAAACATAACGTGTTATGATGGCGAACACACCACGCTGCGATGCCTGTCGCGACGTGGTGTGTTTCGTATCGTAACGTGGAGCGACGGTTAGTCGAAGGTGAGTTGAAGCTTGCCGACCAATTCTCCTACGCCCGGATTCTGCTCCTGCAGCATCTTGAGCAACTCGGGTGCGCTGTAGCTTTTCACTACTTCTTGCATCTCCTCAAGCTTCGTCTCGATGCGGAACTCCGAGTTGCGGAGCTTCTGACGCATGGTGGCGAGTATCTGCGGCATCATGCTCTCGACCGTCTGCTGCACCTGTGGATTGCTGACGGAAAGCACAGCTGTATTATCGTCCTTGACGATTGGCTGCAGTCCCTTCAGGCGCTGGGCAAGGGCAACGCTGTCGTGTGGCAGGGTGCCGATGTAGGTAAACCAGGCTTCAGTCAGCCTCTCTGTATTGATGGGAGTCGTTCCCAGTTCCTCTACGGGCTGGACTTCGGGCTTCGCAGGCACTTCCTCCTCCTTCTTCCCTGCACCGAAATGCTTGAACGAGACCTTGGGCAAACGCTTCGGTTGCTCAGGAGCTGAGGGGGCAGGTGCTGGCTGAGCGGGCTGAGGAGCCGCGGCGGGTTGAGCCACAGGCGCCGGAGCTGCGGCTGGCTGGGGTGCTTCTTTCTTTATGACAGGCTTGATAACTTCCGACGGGCCACGCCCGGAAGCGTCCGAATTGTCAGGCTCTGCCTCCTGCGCACACTGGATGAGGCACAGCTCGACCTGCAGACGTTTGTTGCGGCTGGTACGGTATGCCTGGTCGCAATCGTTGGCGAGCTTGAGGGCTTTGTATATGAACCTGACGGGACAACGCTGGGCCTGCTCCTGATAACGCGTGCGCATCCGCTCGCTCATCTCAAGCAAGGGGAGCGTTACGGCGTCGCGGCTGACCAGCAGATTGCGGAGATGAGTAGCCAGACCTGCAACAAAATTGCCGCCGTCGAAACCCTTCTGCAGCACCTCATTAAACAGTATCAGGCTCTCCGACACACGCGATGCGAGGAAATGGTCCACAAGCTGGAAGTAGTATTCCTGGCTCAAGACGTTCAGGTTCTGACAGACATTCTCATACGTCAGCTTGCCTCCCGAGAAGCTGACCATCTGGTCGAAGATGGAAAGTGCGTCGCGCATACCGCCATCAGCCTTTTCTGCTATGAGCCCGAGGGCTTCCGGTTCGGCTGTATATCCCTCCTTCTCGGCCACATACATCAGGTGGTCGATGGTGTTTTGGGTAGTCATGCGCTGGAAATCATACACCTGGCAGCGGCTCAAGATTGTGGGAAGAATCTTGTGTTTCTCAGTCGTGGCAAGGATGAAGATGACGTATGAGGGCGGCTCCTCCAAGGTCTTGAGGAAGGCATTGAAGGCTGCGCTGGAGAGCATGTGCACCTCGTCGATGATGAAGACCTTGTACCTGCCCGTCTGAGGCGGTATGAGCACCTGCTTGCAAAGCTCGCGTATGTCCTCCACGGAGTTGTTGCTGGCAGCATCCAGCTCGTGGATGTTCATCGAGCGCTGCTGGTCGAAGGCCTGACAACTCTCGCACTTTCCGCACGGCTCGCCACCGTCCTGCGGGTCGAAACAGTTGATAGCTTTGGCGAAGATGCGTGCACACGTCGTCTTGCCTACACCGCGAGGGCCGCAGAAGAGGTAGGCGTGGGCCAGCTTGCCGCTGCTGATGGCATTCTTCAGGGTTGTAGTCAGCGAGCGTTGACCAACGACGGAATCGAAGTTGAGGGGACGGTATTTGAGCGCAGAAACAATGTATTCTTCCATCTTTCTTTACCTTTTTGGCATTTAGCAATTACTATTTTGTGCAAAGATACAAAAAAAAAGATGAATGAAGAATGAAGAATAAATATTTATTTGTACTTTTGCGCAAATAAGAAAAACTGAACTCTCAATTCTAAACTTCAAAGGTCAATGAGCAAAATACATTCCGTCTGGCACTTCATGTGCAAGCAAAAATACCTCCTCACCTTCATCATCATCGCCCTCATCGTTGGCGTAGTGGACGAAGACAGCTTCCTGAACCGCCATCCGCGCCGTGTTCGCATAGAGATGCTACAGCAGGAGATAGACAACTATAAGCACCAGTTCACCGAGGCCGACAACAAGATAAAGGAGCTGGAGAACAACCCTAAGGCCGTCGAAAAGATTGCTCGCGAGCGCTACCACATGAAGCGTGCCAACGAAGACGTCTTTGTCATCGTGGGCGACGAACTGGAAGAAGTCACGACCGGGGAATGAAGGAACTGAACCAAAGGGAGAACCTTTGCTTCCGCTTGGGAGCCGTGCTGATGCTCATTGGCGCAGCCATCAACATACTTTACCCTTATGCCAGTATGCTCATCTACGGCATCGGCGCACTCATGTTCACGCTCATGCAAGTGCGGGCAGAGTATCTTGGGCGCGACATCACACTCATCCGCCTTCGCCGCCAGCAGCTCCTCGGCTGTTGTTGCTTCATCCTGACGCTTGTCTTGATGAGTATGCAGCAGCACGGATGGGGGCCTTGCCGCCGACAGGAATGGGTAATCGCCCTGACAATAGGCTGTGTGCTGGAGCTTTACACAAGCTTCAGAATCCCACAAGAACTCAAGAAACACTAAGGAAGCAGGTTGCGGAAGCGGATGAAAAGCTCGCTCTCCGTCTCGCCCAAGGCCAGAAGAATGTTGTAGATGGCCTGCGCGTGCATGCTGCGAATCTTGCCTATAAGCTTCAATTGGGAGAAACGTAGAATCAGACGATTAGCCTCTTTCACGGAGGAATCGCTGAGCTGTCCCTCCTTTTCCTTCTCTGCGAGCAGCTTTTCGCTCTCGGCAATGAGCACACGAATCTTCTTGTATGCGCGTGAAGTATAGGAGTTTCCGTTGCCGTCGGGAGCCTTTGCGAGGTCGAGAAGCTGGATGACGTCGGCATTGACCTTGCCCGTCCTGACCGCCAGAACATCGCCTACCGGCACGATAACCCTGCCGCCTTCGTGTCCCTTCACACTCTCCAGGATACCCCTAACGCCAGTGAAGGGACCGTCGATGACGCAGACATAGTCGCCCACAGCCAGTTCCTTGCTGCTCGGCACGAAGTATTCCACGTTGCCATCCTGCTGTTTCACAGTCAGTCGGAGCATTTGCATCTCCTCCTCATTGACATAGATGCAGCCCGTAGGACAAGTATATGGATGCAGGAACCTCAGGGTGGCATCGAAGGGAGCCTCTTGTCTGAGGCGCAGAATATCCTCCCGCGTAGCCTTGATAAAAATGTAGTTACCTGCTATAAGGCGTTTCAGCTCAATGGTCTTTCCATCTACAAACTGACGGGTAATGTCGAGTGGGACAAAGAAATCGTATATACCTGTCGCCTCGCTCTCAGCCTTCTTGGCCTCAAGGTTCTCCAGTATGCCGATGTCGCCGCTGTTGCTATACATCACCAGCCAAGGCATCGTTGCTATATTGCGCACTTCGTTCTCCATTGAACACTGATAATCTAATCCTAAATCCCTATAAAAAGGGACTTCTGACTGCAAAGTTAGCAAAAAGATACTAAACTTCCAAAGGAAACAGCAACAATCTGTTTCCCGACGGCAGTTTTGGCCGATTATTTCACCTTAATAGGCTCCGTGAGTGCTTTCTCGTAGAACTGTCGCGGCATGATGCGCACAGGTTCCTTCATGAACTCAGGTCGGCTCCAGCTCCGAAGCAGCAAGCGGAAGTATTCGGGGTCTGCTGCGGGCACCTCGAAAGGCTTGTGCAGGCGGCCTTTCTTGTCGAAATAAGCGAAGAAATTGCGTGTGTAGTTGCCATCGTCGCGCCGGCTCTCGAAGAGAATCCACCTGTCGTTGCTTGAGAAAGAGGGGTAGCTTTCGGGCAGAGAGCTGTTGATTGTCTGCGTGTTAAGCAGCTTTCCTGTCTGCAAATCGAGTATGTGAATCTCTGCCGACGGATGCCAGATGTGGAAGAGACCCCACGGACCTTCGGCAAAAAGAACGTATCGTCCGTCCTGCGAAACGCGCGGCTGGACGGCACTTCTGTTCTTCGAGACGGCATCATAGACGAGTTCCGGCTCCCCGAAGGTCATTGTCTCGGCATCAAAAGAAAGGCGGTAGAGGTTGTACTGAAGCTTCCTATACTGTTCCAGCAACTCGGTCGTGTCCTCAAAACCGCCCATATATTCATAACGGGCAGAACAATAATAGAGCCATTTACCGTCGGGGCTCCAGGAGGGAAAGAGTTCAAAGTCGCACGAATCATTGAGCACTATCTGCACGCGGTTCTGCTTCACATCGTAGATGACGAGGTCGCTGGCGGACTCCATCACCTCGACTTTCGTCACATCACGCGTGTGGAAGCTCTGCATGGTATGGTCTGTGCTGAAGGCAATGATAGGCAGCGAGGGATGCCAAGAGTTGTAGGCAGCTGCGGAAATCATGCCGTCGGCCTTGAGGTTGACGAAGATAAGTTCGCCGTCGCTCACAATCATCGTGCCCGGTTTCTGTAGGCGCATGTGGAACATCATGTTGCTCGTCCCGTAGTTCTGGTAGGAGTGGCAGTTGATACATTGTCCCTCAAGGCCTTGCGAAATCTGTCGGTTGTTGTAGATGTCCGTTTCCTCGAAGTTGGTGAGGTTGCGCTGTCGGATGGCAAGTTCGTCGAATCCCACAAACGTAGGCGGCAACACACGATAGGAAATATAGGGGTCTATCTCTTCCTCGGCAACGTTTATGGCAAAAGGCTTATAGGCCTTCCACTTCCCTTCGCTCTTCGTATAGACCGTCACGGAGAGGCTCTTTCCCCTTGCCGACGCAAGCATTTCGTGCCATTCGCGCTCGTCTATCTGCACCTTATTGGCCTCGCCTCCGTAATTCTTCGAGCCTTGCCCATCGGCGATTGCTATATTTGCCACCACATCCTCTACGCTATCGACCATGAAGTTAAGGGGAGCAATGTTTGGAGGCACAGTGACGCCCTTGTAATCGGGATAGATTGTCAGCTCCTCATCTGTCTGTATATAACTTGAAGGCAACGAAGGATGCTTGGAGCAAGATAAGGTAAATAGGAGAAGAAAAGAAAAGGTAAATAGTAACTTGCGCATCGTCATAACTATGAACTAAGGAGTATGAACTATGAACTAAGAATTATGAGCTATGGACTTCCTCAATTTGTCTGCACTTCCCTCAGTGCACAATAGTCCCACATATATGTGTCGCCGAACTCCGGACGCAGGGCTATGCCCATCTGCTTCTCGTTCATGCCTTGGCTGCGGTACTGCTCCAGACGGTTGAAGAAGGCTTTGTATCGCTCCACAATCCGCTCGTCGAACTGGACAAAGGACAGGTTTACGCCTTGCATCTTCAGTTCATAGACACCGAAGAGCATTGCCTCCTGAACGTGTGCAGGGAAGTGTTTGCCGGGATTGATGTTGTAGTATTGCTGCACTTGCGACCAGAAACATCTCTGGTCACGCATGGCCATCGCACAACCTAAGGCAACCTCTTGTGCCTCAGGGTCGTTGGTCACGGTCTGCATCCACTTCTTCATGGTGGTCAGTTCCACATACTTATCATCAACACCCACGAGTTCTGAACCTTCATTATACAGCTTTAGCGGCATACGGAAACGCTCGTCTGTCTGCAAAAGCTTCTCGTCTGCCACGAAACGCTGCATGTCCTCTGCCCACTTCTTCTGGAAGGTCGTTCTGCTCAACAGGCGCAGGTACTTGCGGGCATTTGCTGTTTCGCCGTTCACGATGGCACATTGCGTGAGCATCCGAAGCGTGTAGTAAGAGTAACCATAATGCATACAACGCTCAATAGCTCTGCGGATGCCAAAGACCGTCTCGCCGAAGTTATAGTAGATGAGGTCAGCTGCCTGGTCAGCAATACGGATGTGTATGGAGTCGCTGACTATGGCTGGCGGAATGCTTTCATTATTATATATGTATCGTTTAGAGCAAAGTTCGCCTCTATTGATGAGTGCGATGTCACGAAACATCACCATTTCTCTGGTGACAGGACCCTTTACCATTGCTGCCTCACGCAAGACATCGTTCCACCGACATTCCTCCACTCCTCGCTGCATTCGCAGTTCTGCATGGAAGTTATAGTCAGTAAAGTCGCGTGCAGAAAGACAGAAGTACATACCTACAGCCACGACAAGCATGATGCCTTGGCTAATCCAAAGCTTCTTCACCTTCAGCAGTTTGATGGCAGGGAACATGAGTGGCATAAGCAAAACGAGGTAGAAAGGAAGCTCAAGGGAATAGTCGCGCAACTCATCCATCTGGAACTTACGGAAGCCATAAAACCAAGGTTGGTCGGGACGCATCAGGGTTGTGCCTGCTGTCTCAAGCAAAGGAACGAGCCAAAGCGTGAGGAGGAGGACAAAAGGAGCCCACCACCGACCTACCCTTTCTTCTTTGTTTCTCCCCATAGAGAAGGAGTTAAAGAGGGTTTGAACTGTAGTGATTGCTGCTGCAAGCAAGGCATAGATGCCCAGCGGATAGTAGAACATGGCAGCAACAGCAGGAATCCAAGCAAGGGAAATCCACGTCTGAACCTTCTCGCCTACAGGAAGATACCTCCAATAAGGAACAGAAAGAAGCAGAGCGGCAAAGAGCCCAAGGGAATGATAGAAGACGTAATCAATATCCTGAAGGATGTAAACCCAGTAGCCAAGCTGTATCTCGCTGCACAGCAAGGCAGCCAAAGGGATGAAGAGCAGGAAGCTCCATTCTTTAGTAACACTAAAAGACCACTTTGCCAAACCGAAGGTCAAGAGCCAAAGCCCAATGAGTATTGCACTTCCCAAAGCAGGATAGTAGAAGTACTGTGTCAGGTAAGCGCCTGCCCACGAAAGCAATCCTCCGGGCACTCTCACACAATCATCGAAGAAGAGCTGCGTGCTGTTCCACCAGCCACGGTCTTGCATGAAGAACATCGTGTCGGCATTCCTCACATAGAGGAAGTACCAGGCCAACAAGATGAAGTAAGAAACGAAGAGCATCAGAGATGCAGAAAGGACGCTCCCCTTCTTGTTCTCCCAGGTCCTTGTTTTCTTATTTTTGTCTTCATTCAGAACCTTACGTACGTTTGTGCCCATATCTCATGAAAGTTTCGGTCGTCGGTTGCCGTGCGGTCGTTGATGTAATTATACTGCACTTCGAACCGCAAGTTACGGTGCAACTGGAAGTTCGGGCAGATACTATAGACGCTTCGCATCGTGTTCCAAGTGGCTTCCTCGCGAAAGACATCGTATCTGCCATATATCTTCAGCCAAGGCGTAACTGGCACACCTGCAAGCACATACCAGGCATCGGCCTTCGTGGACTTCTTTGAAGCGTTGACGTTGCTGCCTGTATGGTGGGCATATTCAGCACGGAAAGTCCAATCGTTGTGCTCGTACTTGCCAGAGAGTGCCCAGCGATTGCGACGGACGCTGACCTTATTGGCACCAGTATAAGTGCCTGTCCATCCGAAGAGACCGATATAGAGGTCCTTGATGGGTTGCACCTGAATGTTGCCTATCCAGTCCTTCTGCTTGTTGTTGTCTGCCTGATTCTGTCCGTTACCGTTATAGACGGCTGCCTGATAGCGAATCAGCCTGTGACGGTCCTTGCCTACAGGAAAGAGGTCGCCCTGAAACTGAAGACCGAGGTCACGCCCGTTCTGAGCAGGCTCTCCGGTGCAATCTGCCGAAGCCAGAGCCGTCATGTGGCCTGCCAGTTGCGAGAAGCTGCCAAGTCCCACTTCCCAGGGATTCAACATATTATCGTAGGTGAAGCATCGCTTGAACTGTCCTATCTTCACCTGAAACTCCTTGAAGCGTACCCATTCCAGCGTGTAGTCGCGCATGGCAGGGTTCTTCAGCTCCAGCTGAATGCGGTACTTGAAGTCGCGAAGTATCGTGCCGGAGACGTACACTCTCACCATTCGGCAATTGAAGCCGTTGTTACCGTTCTTGGTCGAATAGCTGTACGAACCGATGAAGTAGCCGCCAAACTGAGGTGCGCTGACGTACTTGGTGATGTTGCGGCCATAGGCAAGAGGCTCAGCTCCATCTGTATTTCCCTGAGGGGAAGATGCAGACATACCCTTCTCAATGGCTTGATTGAGATAAGAGGTCAGGAAGCCAGGCTGGTATTCGTCCGTATCCTCTGCACAAGCAGGCAGAGCGAGCAGGAATGCAGAAAACAGGAGAATAAGATAATTAGTGTTTTTCATCGTAAGCGGTCTTTACATTTTCTTATTCTTGATGTATTCCACAATCCAAGCGCCGACCTCCTTCGTGCCGTACTTCTCTCCGCCTTCGACTTGAATCTCGGGTGTGCGGACGTTTTGGTCGAGCGAGGCGTTGACGGCCTCGCGGATGAGAGCGCCTTCCTGCTTCAGGTCGAAGTACTCGAAGAGCATCGCAACAGACAGTATCTGAGCCAGCGGGTTGGCGATGTTCAGGCCCTTGCCCTGCGGCCAGCTGCCATGAATGGGCTCGAAGACAGGCGTAGAGCTGCCAGTAGAAGCACTTGGGAGCAAGCCCATAGAGCCTGTGATGCAGCTGCCTTCGTCGGTCAAGATGTCGCCGAAGGTGTTTTCCGTCACCATCACGTCGAAGAACTTGGGGTCCTGTATCATCCTCATAGCAGCATTATCCACATACATGAAGTCTGTCTGCACATCGGGATATTCCGACATCATCTCCTGAGCGACCTTGCGCCACAAGCGGCTTGATGCCAACACGTTAGCCTTATCGACCACTGTCAGGTGCTTTCTGCGCTGACGGGCATACTGATAGCCCACACGAAGGATGCGTTCCACCTCTGGGCGGCTGTAGTAGTTCGTATCGAGAGCATCCTCCACGCCGTCGGCATTGACCGTTGGTTCCTGCTTCTTGCCGAAATACATGCCGCCAGTCAGCTCACGGATGCAGACAAAATCGGCACCACGAACCAGCTCGTCCTTGAGGGGCGATTTGTGCACGAGGCAGTCGAATGTCTCCACAGGACGGATGTTGGCATAGAGGCCGAGTTTCTTGCGCATGGCCAGCAGACCTTGTTCGGGACGCACCTTAGCCGTCGGGTTGTTGTCGAACTTGGGGTCGCCGACGCTTGCAAAGAGCACGGCATCAGCCTCCTTACACGTCTGATAGGTCTCTTCGGGGAACGGGTCGCCCACCTCGTCGATGGCATGAGCACCACAAAGTGCCTCCTTGTAGCTTACTTCATGGCCGAACTTCTCGGCAACTGCACTGAGCACGGCCACGCCCTGCTCCATAATCTCGGGACCGATACCATCACCGGCCAATACTGCGATTTTGAGTTTCATGTTATTTATTAGTTATTATTTTCGACTGCAAAGATACAAAATAATTCTCATATAAGCAAATAATTAACTCTCGGGAGTTATAAAATGGAGCTAAATAGGGATGTTCTTGGAATACGTCCTATTCCTATTGCCACCATGAGGCTCCAAGTAACCGACTTTTTTTATATCCTCCAAACTTTTTTGATGAAATCTTGGGTGGTTCACCATTTATTTGCAACTTTGTCAGCGATTGGGCACGAAATGTGCCATAACGTGTTATGATGCCCGACATAACGTGCTGCGTTTGCCATCGCGACGTGTTATGTATTTCTTCCATCGAAACTGCTCATAATTCAAAATAAATTATGAGCAGTTTCGATGGGGGGGATACAGAAAATGTCCCTCAATCGCACTCCATCGTCCTCCAAGTCCACCAAAGAGCATCAACACCTCTCCTGAATGTTGTAACTTTGCACCATAATTAAGATTATGACGCGAGTCTGCTCCTCGCACACAACATATACATAAGGACACGCAGCGGCGCATCCTTATCCCCCAAAAGATTCTTTGACTTATTGATACAAAACACGGCACGTTAAGATGGAAAACGCGACACGTTATGATGGCAGCCATAACAGGTTGTATAAAAATTGAAAAGGTGAAATGGTGAAAAGGTGAAAAATTACTAACCAAACTGCCAAAGACCTAAGAGGAGAGCGAGAACAAAAGAGCCTCCATTTTAAGGAGGCTCTAAAGTAGTCAGCAATTAGAATCTTAGTCCTCGGACAGGAGTCTTACGCCGCCTTTGTCGGCACTTGCGACGGATTGGGCGTAGGCTCTAAGGGCTTTGCTGACGGGACGGTTGCGGCGGAGGGGCTGCTGCGGACGGGCGGCAAGCTCTTCGTCGCTGAGACGGACGTTAATGCTGCGGCTGGGGATGTCGATGACAATGATGTCGCCGTCCTTTATCTTGCCTATGTTGCCGCCGCTTGCTGCCTCGGGAGAGATGTGTCCGATGGAGAGACCAGATGTGCCGCCGGAGAAACGTCCGTCGGTAATAAGAGCGCATTCCTTGCCCATGTGCATCGACTTGATGTAAGACGTGGGATAGAGCATCTCCTGCATACCAGGGCCGCCCTTCGGTCCTTCATGCGTGATAACCACACAGTCGCCCTTTTTCACCTTGCCGCCAAGAATGCCTTCGCACGCGTCTTCCTGACTGTCGAAGCAAACGGCAGGCCCTTCGAAGTGCCAAAGTTCGGGAGCTACGCCAGCTGTCTTCACCACGCAGCCGTCCTGAGCGATGTTACCAAAGAGGACAGCCATACCGCCGTCCTTCATGTAGGCGTGTTCGATGTCACGGATGCAGCCGTTCTCGCGGTCGGTGTCGAGGCTTTCCCAATGGGTGTCCTGCGAGCCCATCACGTTGCTGAACTTGCCGCTGGGGGCGCAGCTGTAGATGTCCCAAGGCGAAAGACCGCCGTCGATGCTGTCCTTCAGTTTCTCATTATCAATTATCGAGTAGCGCTTGATGTCCTCGCCAAGTGTAGCGCCGTTAACGCGCTTGCAGGTGAGGTCGAGCAGGTCGCCTTTTGCGAGTTCGCCGAGGATGCCGAGGATGCCGCCAGCGCGGTTCTCCTCCTGAATACTGTACTTCTGCCAGTTCGGGGAGAGCTTACAGAGGAAGGGCACTTTGCGGCTGAGTGCGTCGATGTCCTGCATCTTGAAGTCCACTTCGCCTTCCTGAGCAACAGCCAAGAGATGGAGGACGGTATTGGTGCTTGCGCCCATAGCGATGTCGAGCGTCATAGCGTTGAGGAAAGCCTGACGTGTGGCGATACTGCGGGGCAGAACGCTCTCGTCACCGTCTTCATAGTAAGCGAGTGTATTCTTGACAATCTGCCGAGCAGCCTGCTTGAAGAGCTGTATGCGGTTCTTGTGTGTGGCGAGGATGCTGCCGTTGCCAGGGAGAGAGAGACCGATGGCTTCCGTCAGGGAGTTCATGGAGTTGGCCGTGAACATACCAGAGCAAGCGCCACAGCCCGGGCAAGCCATTTGCTCCACGCGCGCCAGTTCCTCGTCGCTGACCGTCGGGTCGCCGCCCTTCACCATAGCCGTGATGAGGTCGGCATTCTCGCCATTGAGCTTGTGCGACTCCATAGGGCCGCCGCTCACGAAGACGGCAGGGATGTTCAGTCGCATGGCAGCCATCAGCATACCGGGCGTCACTTTGTCGCAATTGGAGATGCACACCATAGCGTCGGCCTTGTGCGCGTTGACCATATACTCCACCGAGTCGGCGATGATGTCGCGCGAGGGCAGCGAGTAGAGCATACCGTCGTGGCCCATAGCGATGCCGTCGTCGATGGCGATGGTGTTGAACTCAGCCGCATAACAGCCAAGCTTCTCTATCTCCGCTTTCACAATCTGCCCGATTTCGTGGAGATGTGTGTGACCTGGTACGAACTGAGTGAAGGAGTTGACAACGGCGATGATGGGTTTACCGAACTGCTCCCTTTTCATGCCATTTGCTACCCAGAGAGCTCTCGCTCCTGCCATGCGTCTGCCTTCCGTGCAGACAGCACTACGTAATTTATATCCCATAATAATCCTTAAATCTTTAATCCTTAATCTATTTAATCAAAGTGGTTGCAAAGGTAATACATTCCTTTCGTTCTGCCAACAAAACGCTACATTATTATATGAAATATGACAATAATGATGCCTTCGAGGGCTGCTGTTTATCTAAGTCGGAACATAATAGGCAACAGGAAACGTGAACGAACCTTCTTCTGTCCCTGTGTTGCAGGTTCCCATTTCGGCATCAGGCTAACGACACGAATTGCCTCTTTGGACAACGAAGGGTCTGGCGACCTTGTGACACTAACATCACCGATAGAGCCATCTCTGCCAACCACAAAGCTCACGAAGACACGTCCCTGAGCACCTATCTCCTGAGCTCGGCGAGGGTATCTGACGTTTTGGGCTAACCACTTGTAGCATTCATCCTCCCCTCCAGGGAACTGAGCATTCTTCTCAACCACTTCATATATAACGATTTCATCCTTATCTGCCAATCCCTTTGCAAAGATGTCCTCCATATACTTCTTCGCTCTTATGGTATCGCCTTGGTTCACAGCCCTGAAGAAGTATTTGGCTGCAGTCAGATAGTTCTGCTCAACACCCGTTCCCCCTGAATACATTAAGCCCAGACGGACATTGGCTTCCGGGTTATCTTGTGCTTTTTCATACCATTTAATAGCCTTCTCATAATCTTGGGGAATGCCTTGTCCCTCTTCGTACATCTTGCCGAGCAGATAGGCCGCTTGATGGTTCTCCATATTGGCAGCACGGCTGAAACTGGCGTAAGCCTTCATGTAATCTGGTTCCGCATTACCCTCGCCAGCAAGGAACTTTAGGCCTGCCTCGTAGTATAACTTCGCTGTGCCTTCCATCTTCTTGGCATAAGTGCTGTAAGCCATGCACGAGCTATTCAATGGTTCAAGCACAACTACAATCTTATATTGACTGACAAGTTCGTCATAGTACGTTTCCATTCCTTCTTTTGCAAAGGAAATAGAATCCGCGTTGACAGGCAGCTTCAAAGTAAAGATACCGTCATAACCTGTTGTCATAGACACATTTAATTTAGAAGAGTTGACCGTAACATCCTTGATGGGAATGCCAGAGGAGTTGACTACACGGCCTTCAAAGAGGAAGGTTTCCTGTGCCGATGCTACAGATGCAACAGACAACAAAGTTGCGATAAACAGAGATTTATTCATGGTCATTTATTTTTAGGTTACTTATCAAACGCTTTTAGATTTAGTTGTTCATGTCATAGGTGTGGACGCTTGTGCCTTGGGCTGAAGGAAGATAGTTGATACCCCACCAGCACATCTGAAGTAGGAGAAAGGCAACGACGATGATGACAAGGGCAAGACGCTGGTCGTGATGCGGCAGACGGCGGTAGTGGATGTATATAAGATAGGAAAGCCACGTGATGGCAGCCCAAGTCTCCTTCGGGTCCCACGTCCAGTAATGCCCCCATGCTTCCTTTGCCCAAAGTGCGCCGAAAAGCATTCCGATGGTGAGGAAAGCAAGTCCTACGCTCACGAGATTGTCCAGTTGCCCTCTCTCTATATTGGCAGATGGCCTCACAAGTGCATAGACAGCCATAAGTGTAGCAACGCCAAGAACAGCATAAGCGAACATATAGACGATGACATGAGGAGCAAACCACGGGCTTTGCAGGGCAGGCATGAGCGTGGTGGTATGTATCTGTGGCTTAAAGATATTCACGCAGATGAAGACGAAGGAAAGGAGT
>Ga0310690_10006922_pt1 | contig 14728 bp, 27 predicted proteins | sample AusTroGonzalo_MG_2_FD_207661 | JGI IMG/M metagenome (GOLD analysis project Ga0310690, IMG submission 207661) | Bovine rumen microbial communities from tropical cattle in Woodstock, Queensland, Australia - Gonzalo_04 (v2) (version 2) | ecosystem: Host-associated > Mammals > Digestive system >...
CTGCGAGGATCAAGCGTATAGAGGTCAAACGGTGTCTTGAGCAGAGGATTCATATTCTGCACAACATAGCGGTAGCCAATACCACCGATCATGCACCATTCGATCAGTCCCCTGTCCTTCGTTGCCTTGCCGACAATACGCATCATGTCATTCAGTTTGTTGACAACGGCAGACACATTGTCACCAGAAGCAGAGGAGATATACTGAATCGGCTTCCCTGCGATGTATCCGACCTTGAATGACACAATCTCGTTTGCCCTGTTCTCAACAATGTGCTGAGTCAGTTCGTTACGGATCTCACGGGTACGGTACAGACTCGGCTGCTTACCCTTGTAGTAATCCCACAGAAACTGAATCTCATCTCTGTTTTTCAGATGATTCAGGTATGCCTGTTCCACCACATTCACGATATTCTTGTCTGTGATAACAGGTTCTGTTGAGAAGATGACCCGTCTGCCAAACAGATTCCTTGAATTAACACTGCTATTTTTAACCTCATTGGTTTCCGACATCCGTTTCACCCCCATAACAGAAAACGCACGATCACGAACGAATCGCAATCATGCGTTGATACCTCCGACACAGGACAGGGAGGAGTGCCAACCTGCCCTGTGCATCAGGAGGAAAAGAACTATGGAAAGTCCTCACTGTGAATATAGAACAGATAAAATACAATTGTCAATAGTGTTTTGTCTGATTTTCTCTATTTTTATCGGTTATTTGGCAAAAACACGAACATTTAGTCATGTAACGGCCGGAAATGTTCGGTTTTAGAACATTCTTTTGACAATTTTTATCTCATTGCCACCAAACAGTGCCATGTTTATTGCCATTGCGAGAGAGTCAGGGGCATCATCGTGCTTATTCTTGCCCGTAATGGAGAAGGAATACACATTCTGCATGAAAAGTTCGTATTCTTTACTGCGTTTCCCTTCCTCCAGGAAGACCATATGCTCTCTGATGTCAGGTGCTTTGTCGAAAATTCGTTGCAGCTTTCCGTTTCCGGTATAATGCTTGGTTGTTTTCTCGACATTTACCCTGTGGTTTTTCGCTTTCAGTTCATCATTGATGCCATCAGCATACTCTGCCGTCATTTTTGTCGCTTCAACATGGATTGCCTGGACATTGTGACGGATAGCAGTATCAACAATATGCGGTTGAGTGAACTTTTTGTCTCTGTTGTCGTAGACCACATCTGCCACAAAGATGTCATGGTCATACTGATAGCAGACAGGGGAAGCAACGAAGTCACCACCACCCCAAGCAGGGTCAACTGCCATGAAAATGCGGTCAGGATCTGCTTCCGGTAGCACACCGTTGTAGAACCTCATGTCCTCAGGGCAGAAAACAGCACCGTCACGCTCAATCGGTTCACCCTGGTACTGAGCATACCATGATGCCATATCGTTGTTACGCTCAAATGATGCCCTTCGCTGCTGATACGCTTCGGTGGAGAAACCCACATCGAACGCATAGTCGAAGTTGGACTCATCGTTCTCGTTAAGAGCAGGTACGTTTATCTGTTTCCACCGGACAGATGCGAACTTCGGTTCGTTCTGAAGCAGTTCAACTCTCATGCCCTGTGGGTCAACAAGCGACCATCTTGTACCGATCCACAGGTGTTTTGCGGTTTCCTTGCCACGGGGTAGGTAGTTGTTCTCGACTTTTGCCCATGCACCTGCCAACCGATCCTTGTTCATGGCTTCCTCTATACCGGAGATAAGGTCATCTGCTATCTCATACCCGTTACAATCGCAAGCACCGTTGAGTGTTCCATACAATGACCTGCCCGTAAAGGATGCATACCGCTTTTCTCTGTCGATATTCAGCAGTAAGTCCTTTGCATTTGTGCTTGCCACACTACACTCAGGGAAAATCTCTCGCCACAGGTAAGTGATAGGGTCATTTAGGATCTCAAGCAGACCCTTATAGAATACCGTGACCACACTGTCTGTATATGAGCAGTATAGATTGCTTCTCTCACTGTTTCTAAGGATAATCCATAAGACAAAGAACAGTACAAGCGTTGTCTTCCCTACCCTTGGTGGCATACTAAGAAATAGCTCATCTAACTCATCGTTCTCTAATGCCTGTAATGCTTCTGCCACAAACAGTAGTTTCTTCCTCCTTGGCAACCAATACTGCTGTGCCAACGGTCTGTTCCACTCAAGATATATCATAAAGTCATCAAAGATATCCCTGGCAGTTATCAGATATGCCCTTTTAACCAACTCTTGCATACCCACTACATGAACTATAACAGACCTGAACTCTTTTATTAACTTATAAACAGTGTCACTCTTTTCTATCTCCCATGCTTTCTTTAACGCATAATACGCATACTCATAATCACTCTTACCCATCAGCAATCCATAACTCTTTATCATCTTTTCTAACTCTGTCACCATTATCACCATCCTTATATATTTATCCATAACTAAAGAAAGAAAAGAAAGTATACAAAGAAAAGAAAGAAATAACTCTGTTTTTATATTATATATCTCTTATAAACCCTTATATATCAACTATTATAACCCTTTTTATATCAAATCTATATTAAGCAGTATGTACTTCTATTTCTATACTACTATTTATACCTATACCCCCTTTTATAACAGTAATAGTACTACTCCCCCATATAACTCTCTTTTTTCTTTAAAATTTATTTTTACTACTACCCCCGTCGCTTATTATATTACCTATTTCCCCACAGGGTATATAGATATAAACCAGGCATTGTATCGGATAAAAACAGATAATAGATCCATAATAAAAGACAGTGAACAATAAACAATAAACAACAAATAGGCAATAGATATACAGGGAAAAGGATATAAATATTACTGAATAATATACATAAAACAATGCATAGAATAGTTATATTCTATATATAGTATACCTATCTTTTACCTATACAACATATAGTATTCAACTATTCGCTAAACAGTAATTTTACGAATAGTTGCTTGCTATAGATTCTGTCTATATGTCAATCTAATAACCCTGCCTTGCTTGTTATATCCTCTGTTGTCGGATCTGTATTGTTGTTAGCTGTTATGATATGGTCTGTTGTGTCTTTATATCCCATGTTATTCTTCATAAGGAATATACCTGCCACCGGATTAATTTTCCCGTTATTCATCATATGTTCATAATAACTATTAATTCTATCATATGCTTTTTTCAACGTGAGGATACATTCTTTGTTTGTAATTGTCTTGTTCCTTCCTGCTATAAAATCAAACAAAGTAAAACGGGAAAAGCCAAAAGCCAGGGCAAGCGACGCAACAGAAGGTTTTATGTCATCATCAGCACATAAAAGGAAATAGTCGTTTATACGTTGTTCTACTTGTGGATTGTCGTTTATATCTATAGCAGGAAGGGAAGAAAGTTTTATATCATGCAACAGATATTTTTTGTTTTCGCCTTGTTCCGTTGTCGGTTGTTTATCCTGCCTTGTTATTTTGATACTGTTTTTGCTGCCTTTCGGTCTTCCTCTTTTCCGTTGTGTTTCCAGGTTTCCATTTTCACTATTTTTTTGATTAATTAATTCATTATTTATTTTTTTCTGTCTTGGCATATAGTGTTCAATCCCTTCTTTTCCCTGCCTTGCAGCAGGTTTATTTTTTCATAATAAAAATATAGAAAAAAAATAAAAAAATCAATAAAAATATCTTTGTTTCCTATTGTAATAGGGGAAAACCTATGATATTATATAGTAGGGTTATACCTATGATATTATACAGAAAGAAGGTAACCGGACATGAAACGCAATGAAACCTTTAAAAGCATGAGTTATGACACCCTGCTGAACAACGCATGGGAAATCATGACAGGGAACAGAGACTATTTTGATTTTTCAATCGAATGCATTATCCGGTCAACAGATAGTCAATATTCCGAAAGAGAACAGAATAAACTTTTTAATCGTGCTATGCATGAATTGGAAGGTTTAGCTTTTATCGGATATCTAACAGATGAAAGATTGAAAGAAATGGAAACAGCAGGGATATATAGTCGTTTTCTGAACAACGGTCAATATTACATCAGTGTAATTGACATAAAATAATTGAAAGGCAGGTATAGAACAATGGATTATAGCAGACGGAAAACATACCACAGAAACGGGAAAACATGGGATATGACAGATATCCGGAAAGACAAGACGTTTATTATGAGAATGTTAGCTTGCGACTTGTATTATCACTATATCGGTAAATCAGGTTATATCGTTCGCATTGTTCCTGAAAACACAAGGTTAACAGTGTACTATGATAACGGATATAAAGCAGTATATGAAAAGTAATTTATTATCGGTTGTTTCACTATTTTAATTCGATATTATGAGAGGAAGGTATAATAAAATGAGAAAGTTAACAAAAAAAGATTTTTACGCAAAATATGACATTGAATTCAAAAACGGTAAAATTGTTTCCCCTATTGGAATGATATGCGAATTGTTAAAAGAAGGTAACGACAAAACAGGGAAAAAGGTTTTTACCTTTTCTCTGTTGCCTGGTACGGGAACATACAAAGCAACGGTCAACGGAAAAGACTATGAAGTAAAAGGCACATGTGTTTGTGATTGTAAAGGCTGTTACGCAAAAACCGGACATTATAGGCAAAAAACAGCCGTCCGGTCAATGGTTATAAATACTTATTTAGTAAACAATCACTTGGATTTTGTAAAGAATTGTATCATGGCACAATTGGAATATAACGGACGGGGGGAAACAAGGATACATGCAGCAGGGGATTTTAACACAAGCAATTCCGAAAAATATGCGGAAATGTGGCAAGACATCGCCAAGGAAATCATGACATACAGGCAATGGACATATACAAAAATTAAAAAGTATGAAAACCTTTTTGATGACATGAAAAACGCTAACATTGTAAAAAGTGTTATCCCTGGTATCGGTTTTAATTATGGACATTGCGATTATATCATAAGCGCATACAACAAATTAAAAGCAGCAGGAAAGAAGGTTTATATCTGTAAATGTGGGATAGATAAAAATCAGCATTGCGAAAAATGCGGTGTTTGTGCGACTTATGAATATGTCTTGTTCATTGAACATAGCACAGAATACAAAGCTGAAACAGATCCGTTATATCCTGCATTATGTGAAATTATAAACAATCAGTAAAGAAAGAAGGTATAAAAAAATGACATTCGCAAGTAGAACATTACAACAGAAAGTAAATGGAAAATGGCAACCGATAAACGTTATAACAGATCCTGGAAAGATATCAGCGTTGTTAACGGAAGAATTGACAGTTAGGTACATTTTCAAAAGAAAAAGGCAGGTACGGAAAATCCAATACACAGGGCTTGGAATTATCGTAACTTTTGACAGAAAGACAAAGGCTGTTTATGCCAAGTAAAAGAAAGAAGGAAAAAACATGAAATATTACGGTTTTGTATATCATTACAACGAATTTATTGAAATACATGTACAAGGGTTTTCTTATCACAAATTTATTGGATATACAGAAAGGCAAGCGAAAAACAGATATAGAACATTGTACGGGCTAAAACATAAAAAAATTGAATGGATATAAAAAGAAAGAAGGTAAAATAAAATGTATATTACAGTCAATCAGTTAGCGAACAAAATAAACAACCTGGAAAGGTTTACAATGCAGGAAATACAGGGAAACAATAAAATCATAAAGATAATTGTTGAATTGACAGGCAACGGAACAAAAATAAATTATTTTGTCGATACAAAGGTAAAAAGAGAATGCTATACAGAGAAAAATATACCTTGTTCAATTGTTCGCATGATGAATTATAGTAAACCTATATATCATGAAAAAACAGAGACAACCGAAACGATTGTTTACACTTTTTATTAATACAGAAAGAAGGTATTATAACATGGAATATAACCAAGTTATCGCAAAAATAAACGCAATAATTCAAACGTATAAAAACGGACATTATATGATTGAGGATGTTTTGCAGCAAGTACAAAACGCAATTAATATTTATAAAAGCTGTCATCCGTTGTTATCAGTTGACGATATTATCACAAAAACAAACAGATTATATAAATATGCTTTTAACAAGTTATCAAAGGCAATAAACTATATTGAGAAAATATCATAAAGGCAATAAAAGCATATAACAACCGGATAAAATGTCCGGTTGTTTTTTGTTGTGTTTTTCCGGTTGTTAGATCCTGGAATATAACACAAACAAAAACAGGCAAAAACAAGCGATTTCAAACGTTTGCAATATAACAACGTATTCTATATCATTCTTTATTACAAAACGCAATTTTGATATGCTACAATGCGAATGACAAGTATATTGTAATTATATTTTTCTTTGCAATTATCTTTTTATAATAGTATAGGTATTAATCTACTATGTTAGTAGGTGCAAAATTTATAAAGATATGTCTTATTTTTTGTTACATTTTTTATCACTTATGTAACACTTTTGCAACATTTTCAAAAATAAAAATCCTGGTTTTGCTCTCTGGCAAAATTCAGGCTTGCAATCCAAAAAACAGTATGCTATTATAGGTTTGTACTTATGATATTGGAGGTAATTTGAAATGGCGAATAAGGCAACAATCAGACAGGCAAGGTATGATTCTAAGCATTGCAGGATGTACGCTTTAAAACTGAATTGTGGAACTGATGCTGACATTATCGAAAAGCTGTCAACAGTTCCGTCAATGCAGGGTTATATCAAACAGTTAATCCGTCAGAATATTTCCGGTTCTGTTCCGGTTTCCATGTGCGATGCTGCCAAGGAAATGCTACAGGAAAAAGCAGATGAAATGGGCAAAGATCCATGCTCCCTGGCTAAACTGATTATCAGCGAATGGTTAATCAGAAACCCGTAAAATGCTTATCCGTACCTATTTTTTCGTATTGCTTATCCGTACCTATCCTGGAAGGAGGATATTATGCAACGGTTGTTAGGAAGTAAAGATGGGTATAATGTTTACGTTGTCAATGATGAAAATGCTCCATACTGTGCCACTACATTTGCAGTTGTCAAAAACAAAAAGCGTATTGCAAAAGAATACGGGATATATAGTCCAGAGCATAAGCAGGAATGGATAGACTTTATGGTTGATATAGCAAAAAGGAAAACCGGAGATTGATTTCTCCGGTTTTTTATGTCCGTACCTACTTTCAGACAAGTCCTCTGCGTTTTGCTATAGCAGAACTTACTTTTGTAATCATGATCCACAGTTTTGTCTCATCCGTACCCGTTTTTTCGCAGTAGATCCTAACAGCTTCCGGTAGCCGGTAATGCGTTTTATAAACCTCCGTCAGTACCTGTTTTTGTTCATCTGTCAGACCGTGAAACACTGCTTGCACCGCAATCCAATTATCAATGTCTGCCTTTCGCTTTCCTTCCGTCCGTATCGATTCCGGTGTAGACAAATAAAACCTGATTGCGTGGTTCACATAGTCCGTATAGTAGCACCTGGTTTTCAGTTTCCGTACCTGTTTTTCACTCATCTTTAACAACCTCACTTATTCTATCGATTGAATTGTCGTAAACGTTGATCCGTACCCCAATTAGGTCAAACACTTCGTCAATTTCTTCGTCAGCATCAAACATTACTGCTACCCTGTGGTCTACCTCATGCAGAAAACTAACGATCTCTTCAACGCTGTTACCTGCTTCGTGAAGTTCCTTGGCAATGGCAGCATACATCACTTTAAAGAAAGCAGATGATGCGTATCTGTATCCTTCTTCGTACCCGTTTTTACGGGCAGTATCCAGGTCGTCAGCAGTAATGCCATTCACCGATAACTTTCGCACCCGTTCTGCCGTTCCATCACGCACCCACTCTTGCATTTTCTGTCGTGTTTGTTGTCTTCGCATCTGTCTGTTCAATCCCATCTCCGTACCTCTTTTCTCACTGATTAAATTAGATTTGCCACAGGAATACATCTATTTCGCTTTGTAAGGCATCAAATACCGCTTCCACAATCTCAGACGATAAATTGTCCATCCGAATTTAGACCCATGTAGAATCGTCTAAAAATAGCCTTAAAATGGAACATCGATTTCGACTATGTTCTCCGTACCTTCTTTTTCCCATCCATAGTGCTTATCTAAACTTCTCATTTCGTACACTCTTTTCGTCTTCGGAGAATACATCATCTTGATTGAGTTGTTTCCCCTACGCAATGTTCCAACCAATCTGTTCTTCCCTACTTGCAGATTAGAATCTTGTTGTTCTTCTTCCTTTGCCCTGGAATAACTGATCACTATATCCACCTTGTTTGTCACATCAGCAGAACCAGAAACAGTATCATTGTCAAAAGTGTCATCCTGTACTTGGTCTTTACCTGCTTTTCTCTGATGAGCAATCAACACAACAGCAATGTTATACTTTCGTGCTATAGACTTCAGTTCTCCAACAAACTTCCCTTGTGCATTGTATAGGTCGTTTTCACCTGCGTAGATATCCATTGCCGTCATGAGGTTATCAATACAGACAAACCGCACTGCATTCTGAGTCACTACCCGTTTGATCGTGCCAAGAATATCTATCTTGTCATCATCCATAATGGAATCGGTGTCATAGATAAATGCTCTGCCCTTGTACCATCTGCTGATTCTCTTTGACATCTCAGGATCTACATACCAATCTTGCTCTTGAAAGTCGTTTAATCTCATGCTCATATTTTCAGCACCTGCAAGCTGAGAGTTAAGGCATCGTTTAAAATCAGCATTACGCAACTCACCGGAATAGACAAAGCAGTTAATGCCTTGGTCAAGTGCATCAGCAAACATCTGCGACATAAATGTGCTTTTACCTTCACCACGCTTACCTGCAAGTAGACAAACTTGCCCGTAATAAATCCCACCGCCAAGAACCCTGTCCAACTCATCCACACCCGTTTTTACCCTTGGCATTTCTGACAGGTCTTCATCCTCAACTTCTGACAGGTCTACTACATGGTCAACTTGCAACGGGATAGCATTGTTAACGCAGTTCCGTACCTCTTCTGCACCAAACTTTTGCAAAATTGCGTTGGCATCTTTTTCTCCAAGGTAGTCAGAATCACGGACAACATAGATCTTTGTTGGCAAACGAGCAGATATGTCCTTTAGCAGTGTGACCCGTCCGTCCTCAAAGTCTCCGAATACGATAATCCGGTCAAACTTCATCAACCACGCATAGTTTAGTGAGATCCATTTATCGTTATTCATCCCACCTGGAACAGAACAGGCATTTTTGATTCCTGCTTCTGCAACAGACAATGCATCAATCAATCCTTCTGTGATTACCACATACTCAAAGTCAACACATTGCGTTATGCCAAACAGCACAGGTTTGCTTCCTGCCGTCCATTTCTCTTTCGGAAACTTTGATGTCTCTCTCCAATCCATCCTACGTTCTTTTGCACCAACAAGTTTCCCTTCCTCATCGAACAACGGCATCCACAGGACATATGGTTTGTCTTCAAAAGCAGTAATGGAATATCTCTCTGCTGTTTCTCTGCTGATACCACGGGAATTTAAGTACGCTATTGCAGACTCCCTTGGTACAATCTTTCTGTCCGGTTGTGGAAACTTGGCATACTTCATGGTATTACTGTCAATCAGTTCGTACCCAAAGTCTCTGCACATCTGCACAAAGTGTCCATGCTTATTGCACCCACCCTTGAAGCAGCCGAACGCACCTGTCTTTCGATTGACACCAAACTTCCACTTGTCCTTCTTCGCACCACCATGACAATACGGGCAGTATTCAAACTGCACTTCGTCACCATGCACCTTTGTCTTCGCACCAAGAGTAGTTATGAATCCCCACAGGTCATCTTCGTTCATCACATAACCACTCATCTGTTCCTAAACCTCCAATAGTCAGCATAGGTCTTGCAAAAATCTCTGAACTCTTCCGGTATGTCATCAACCGTACCTTCATCAATCGGTTTTAACCGCATTGCCTTGGGGGAATCCCCACCCCCGTTAAGGGGGAGTGGGGATGGACTTTCTTTTTTATTTTTTTCTTTTCTTTCTATCTCTGTATCTTTCTCTTTCTTTCTCTTGTGTGTCTCGTTTGTAGTCTCGTCTACTGAACTACGTACAGGTCTATGCTTAGTATCGTCAGTAGTCTCGCTATATTGGTACAATGCCCAATTTACAATGCTTATAGTAGTCTCGTCAGTAGTCTTGGATTTAGTCTCGTTTGTAGTACGGTGTACAGTACGGTTAGTAGTCTCGTCTGTTCTCCACCCTTGTACAACAATCATTTCATCAATCATCAGTTTTTCCAGGAAACGATACACTTTCATTCTGCTCCATCCCCATCTGTCAGACAGGAAATATATGCTTGTGTATACGCATCCTCTATGCATTACTTGCCGTTTCCCACGATACTCTCTGCTCTTTTCAACACCCTGTGCAAGCATTAGCAGATCCACCCACGCTTGCCCCTTTGAAAATGGTTTTTCTGTCCACAGAGAATTGTTTTTCAAACCTCTGTCAAGTTTTATATAACTCCCTGTTCTACCCACCTTGCTTACTCCTTTACTGTTTAAATTATACTCTGTAAGCAAATTATATCATTTAGTTAGTGTTCCATTGAATGTCTTAAAAGGGCAGTATTGATCCTTTCGTTCCATTCTTTGAATGCTCTGTCTTTTGATTCAAGATCGAACCGACCATTTATGTCTTTGTAGTACCTGGTTCTCTCTTCGCAATTCTTTGCTTGGCATTCTACCCAATGAAAAGGTTCTCTGTATCTATACCTTGGTTTACCACCACATTTACATCTACACAGACCTTGTTCATAGCAAATCTTCACTGCACCTTACCTCTTCTTTCCATCAGCATTTCCACAATGGTATCTTCTGCTTCTGCTAACTCAAGGCAAGTTTCTGCTTCTTTACGGAGGATATATACCCAATCAGAATCAACTTTATCTGCTTCAGCAATTTGCCGTTTCAGATGCTTCTTTAGGTTTTTCAATTTGTCTATCATTGCCATTGCACCTTATCTTTCTGTTCAGTTTTTTCATGTGGCGAGTATAGTCTTCCTTTGGCTTGCACCGTTGTGGACAGTGATCTCTTTTACATAACACACAAGGATTCATTATTTTTCACAGGTCAGTACATACTGATACACTTCACCAAACGGTCTTTTCTTCAACAGTTCAAGCAGTGTAGGATCTATATCACCTGAATACCTCTGCTCTGTGTGCTGCGTAGGAATACCGAGTGCCTGTACATTGGTTAGTTTCATACCTGCCTGTTCAATGAATGAAGACAGGTCATTGCCACCCCAGAAGTGAATGTGTGTATTGTCAAGCAGACCAAGTGAAGAGTAGTTGAAATGGTCATAGAACATCCGTACCAGAATGTCATTATGGCAGATGTTAGGGATACTGATAATGATCTTGCCACCATCTGCAAGCAAATCTTCTGCCAATTTAAGCGTTGTAAACGGGTCTCTCAAATGCTCAAGCACATCAGCAAATAAAATATAATCAAATTCATAATCATAGAATTTATAGAACTTATGCCATTTACTATCGTCGAGGTCTCCAAGATAACCATCTTCTGCATACTGCTTTGCTTTATTAAATGCTTCCGGTTCAATCTCAATAATATTAACTTTGCATTCAAGTTTTTCTTTCATAAACTTGGTCATGTACCCTGTGGCACAACCGCACTCAAGAACACTGCTTCCTGGTTTAATCTGTGACAGTATCATTCCATGTACAGTGTTGGGATTGATCTCTGTTATTTCAAAATTATATTTGCCCATCTGATGTCTTCCTTTCTCCGCAAGCGCAAAACCAATCGCCTGTTGTTTTAACTTCCATGCAAGGTAGCCAATCATGTGTAACATAATTCAAATATCCATTTTTCCAATATATGCAATCCTTACACCTGACAAGTGGTTTCCAACTAATAGCAAGATGTCCACCGGACGGTGTATCTTCATACTGAATAATCGCTTCTTTCATTCCCACTTCACCGACCTTCCGCACGTTGGGCAGAAATTATCACGTATCACATCACCGCAAAACAATTCGCCTTTGCAGTTGCTACACATAAATGTATAATCATCATCCTTATCAAGCGGTTTAATCGGTTCAACCGCTTCCTGCTCCTTCAGCAGTTCAAGGGCATCACGCATGATGATTTCTTTGCATTTCATTGGAATCATATATGATTTGTCCAATTCACCCATGTAAGGGCAATCATCACACAATCCATCAACGTATCTTGATAGGCAATGCTCAAGACCTTTGATAACCTTCTCCCTGTCCATTCACTTCACCGACTTTCCTTACTCATAAGAATCTCGCATATCCGCACCGCACCACGGGCAGAAATTGATGCGAACCTTCCTGTCCTTTGGCGGTATAATTGTTCCTTTGCAAACAGAGCATTGTGTTCCATAATCCCAACTGCCCTTCTTGCGTTCCTGCTCTTTCAGCATGGCAAGGGCATCAGCTTTATTCTGCTCCCATTCTTTTTCGTTAAAATCATCTGTGCCAATAAAATCGCTGTGGACTAAATCAAAAGCTTCCTCAACCGCTTTGATAACCTTCTCCATGTCAGGCATCCCATACCACCTTAAACCTTTCTCTGTCTGCGTAAGCATATCGTCCGCACTCATCAAGCAACAGAAGTGAACCATCGTCCTGTATTGCCCACCCATCCATGTCACAGTAGCAAAGATGTTTTGCCCAATCTTCATGCAGAGCAATGTTATATACATCTGCTTCTTTGCCTGTATGAGTGTCAACCACTATGAATGAGCCATCATGCCCCTGTTGTTCTTTCAGCAGTTCAAGGGCTGCTTTTGCTACCGCACGGTGAAACATCAGCATCTCGTTATTTTTGTTTATTACGATATCATCCAACATATCGTAGTTTGAAAGCATCTGCTCAAGGTTTTCAATAACCTTCTCAATGTCTGTCATCCCATATCAACCTCCTTCCACATTCACGGCATTTTTCATCTCTTAAATTGACAGCAGAGTGGCATTCACCGCATACATACCACCAAGTCCACTTGTCACCTTCTATTTCTACTTCAGCAGTTTTTCCATCATCACGCCTTAATTTCATCTCCAACCTCCTGTAATCTCACCCGTGATCGGATTAAACTTCATAACCCTACCATCAATCTGCTTCGCAACTCTACGCATCCGGTTAAAGTCTTTATCCCTATATCCGTCATATCTATCAGTACTGTACCGGACATAGGAAGTGTCATCATAAGGGCAACCAACCAAGAATTGATTGCCCTTTCTGATGACATAAACCTCATGAGACAGTAACATTCTCCGTCTCCAACTTTTTCAGATTTCGTTTGAGTTGCTGACATTTACCTGCGTTCTTGCAACGCACAGTGAGTGCAAGGTGATGCCCACCATCACCGTAATACAATTCCTGCTGCTTAACATCCAGGATAAACTCACCGCAGTTTTCACATACATCAAAGGGAAGTTGTTTTACGATATCCATAGTAACCTCCTGTTAAATCAATTTAGTTATTGTTGCCTTTAATTAAGAAGTGGAACATCTATATCATCAACATCAATAAATCCAAGAAGTTCTACTTCTCCACCTTCGTACCAATCGTTTTCCCAATAATAGTCAAGATCGTCTAAAAGCAATAATTCGTTGCTTTCGCCAAGGATAGTCGTTTTGATGCGGACGACTCTTTCAAACATACATTCGCATCCGTTTTCCATCGTTAATTCCCGTATTACATCTATAACTGCTTCATACGGGTTCTTCTTGCTTATGTCTATTTTCATACTTCCACCTTCACAAAAGCGTCATTTTAATCAATAACCACCGTCATGTTCTAAAAGCCATTCTTTCAGATGAACGTGTGCTTGTGCGAACACTAATTGCATATCACTTCCTTGTTCTTGCACAAGAATCGCATCATCTCCATCGTGCCGTGATTTCGGATAATCTGAAGCACAGCCTTTCTTTGTTATGGTTATGCACCAATCCATAATTTTTGAATAATAAATTTCAAGATGAATCGGAAACCTGTGTCGTAAATCGTCTACGAATAACAGAAAATCATCCATACTTTTCCTCACTTAAATCGTCATTTAGTACATTTTTTCAACACGATTTCTAATCTGTTCATATACATAATCTTGGTCGGCAACAGTGTCTGTGCAAACACCTTCGTGCAAAACATCCCATACAATTTTCATTACCCGTTCTCTTTCTTCTTTTTTCCACATATCATGTTTGTCCACTTCTTCAAACCAAATCTGATTTGCAGAAGGTGCTTTTCCTTCTTCTTCTGGGTATGTAGGAACGAACGTAACCCTGTTCCCTTTGTAGCAAAATTGGTTATAGTTCTTTCTGTCTATTGCTTGATGCCTATGACCAAAGTATCTGATACCGTCATCACCCTGGATGAAAAAATACTCTGCCCTGTTTTTGTTACACAATTCAATTGTTCCTGTCATATTAATCACTCCTTCGGATACGGATAATCCTCATCCTTATTCCATGTCAAACTACTGTTTGTTTCTCTACCTTCGCAGAACTTGGCAATCATATGTGCTACCGCTTCAAGCAGTTCCAATAACGGTATCTCGTCACCGTATTTCTGAACCAACTTGTTCGCCTTATTCCAATATTGAATCCAGGCTTCCTGTGACCCATCCATCTGATAACTGACATCAAATAGCCGATAGACATCTGCCCATGCTTCACGGATCTTCTCTGGAACGTTTGTCATTAA
>Ga0310690_10006923_pt1 | contig 14725 bp, 18 predicted proteins | sample AusTroGonzalo_MG_2_FD_207661 | JGI IMG/M metagenome (GOLD analysis project Ga0310690, IMG submission 207661) | Bovine rumen microbial communities from tropical cattle in Woodstock, Queensland, Australia - Gonzalo_04 (v2) (version 2) | ecosystem: Host-associated > Mammals > Digestive system >...
AGCGCTAGCGTCTTTGGCCTGACGAAGCTGAGACTTCAAAGCCTTAATAAAATCAACAATTTTCTTATCGCTGCAGATTCGTTTACGAAGCTCAATGAACTTCTTCCTAAACTGGAACTTCTCCGCAGAGATAGTCTTCTCGTATTCGGCCCTGTCGAGCTCAAACTTTTTGATTGCAATAACACGCTCGTTGAAAGTCATGTTGTCTTCATCTATCAGGTACTCGTCGCGGTCCGGCTCTTCTTCCTTATGGCGCTGAATCATCTCTTCATACTCGTCATTGAGCACGATAAGCTCATCAGCCATATCATCCTCCTTAAAACTACGAAGAACACTCTCGACGACGAAGATAATTCCGTTGGACTCTATATATGAGCCACGTACGTAACGACTGCGTCCTTCGATACAGGCCGAGATGTAGTTCATATCCTTCTCACGGCTCGTAAAGAAATCAAGAAGGGATTCAAGCTTGTCCTTCTTGTCGTTCAAACGACGGACAACAAGATTATCCCAGTCATCTGCAAACTGAGATGCCTGTGCCCGCATACCATCGGTAAGTTCCTCTTTGTTCTCCGCGATACGGTCAATAATAGAATTCAGACCGTTGAAATCAATATCGGAAAACAGAGTCCCCGTATATTGTGCGAGTGCGTTCTTCTGAGTGTCGTTGATTACTACCAATTCATTCTTTGCCATTGAAATTACTCCTTTCAGCTTATGACCATCTTCCTGGATTCTGATAGTGGTATTTAGCACCGTCTATAGTATCCAGCATTTCTTTTACAGTGATTGCTTCATCATATTCATTGATTACGAGAGGTCTATCACCGTATCCTTTATCTAACAACTCTCGCAGATAACGATAGTGCTCATCTAACGTTATACTGAACGAGTACGCATAGATAACTTCTTCATCGTCTGTGGTACGTCCACAAATAGGACATGCCTTTAAAACAGTTTTATTTCTATCTTCAATAAAACTGTGCATGTTCTCCCAGGATATTTTACCTCTATACTCTGGCTTTAAGTCACCGTTACTATCGTGATATTTCGGCGGTCCTGTATGTACGTAACGTGAACCGCCTAAACAAAACGTAGTGCCACAATGATTACAGTAACAACCAGCGGCAGCAGTATGGCCAATATGTATTAATGGATTCATATCGTTCTTCTGCTCTTCATCAGTTTGTTTCTTCCAAAGTTCTAATAACTTTGGAGGGGGTTCTTTTAGCCAATAATAATTAGTACTCACCACAAACACCCCGAATAATCAGCGAAATACGCAAGGCCAGGTTCAAGAGCTTCTGGAGCTTCTGTCCTATCTACGTATTCATTCCATTCGTCCTCAGAAAAATGCTTTAATAAACATTCTTGAGAACAGTAAAACGCTTCACCGTCATTATAAACATAGACAGCATTTGTCTCTGTTCCACAGTGAGAACAGATTCTTGTATCTGGTTTGCCAGAGCTTTCACCCTGATGAGGTCCAAGCCAAGACATATCTTCTTTTAAGACAGTACTCAAGTATCCTCACTCCTTTAGAAATTGAACTACTCCCGTTTGGATGTTCCTAGGGCGAACGAAGTGAGCCCACTACGCAAACGTATTCTCAAATGGTTTCCTATTTTTTAAATCTGGAATAGAGAATACTACTTTACGCGCAGTCGTTTCTGAAAATGCTTCTTTAAAGAATTCAGATACCTCTACGGGATTGTTCATAAAGACTCCACAGCCAAAAGCACCGAGTATAATAATCTCCGGCTTATGAATATTTACGATATCGGCAATAAACTTAATTCTGCCTTTAAGAACTTTACTGTTTTCAGCTTCAGTAAAATTATCGTACTTAAACATAAGGCTTTTGTTCGGTGCAGCGCAAGTAAGAACCTTAACAAACAAACTATTGTCGCCGTCAAAGAATCTTATGTTGCTGACCATTGCTCTGTTCTTGTATAGCCCACGATTTTTATTCATGTTATTCCAATTATAATATTCACTGTGTTTTTCAAGAACGTTATACAAATAGCTTGCATGGCAAAGTGCTTCTTCTTGTGCCATGGCTCCACGAATAAATCCGCCGCCAGGATGGTTATAACTCGCAAAGTTTAAAACCATTATGTCTCGAGAACTTTTGCTCTGATGAAAAATACTCGATACAGAATCACGATTATCCACCTCGAAGATTGGAACTTTCTTATCGAGGTTAACCATATTCTCCTTTGGAACAGAGATGGTATATATAACTGACTTCTCGGAATTCTCCCGAATTTCCGTGCTGTAGAGTTTCATATTTTCGGTATGTTGTTTTGCTTTTTTAGTAAGTTCTGCAGCTCTTTCAAAACCCATGGTATTACCTCCTTACCATAACAAAAGAGACTACTCTTACAATATAATATCTTTCAGTATTGCAATCGCAGTCTCCAGTATTTTTTACTTGTAATTTAAATGAACAATTACTCCCGCAGCACATTACGCCATCATAAGACCGATAAGGAAATCATAGGTTACCAGCCTTACTCCATTTTTCTTTGCTTTTTGAGCTTTAGTGCTTACAGTATCCATATTAGCAACCAATAGATAGTCAATATGATGATTTATATTATCTTGTACTGTCCCACCTACGCTCTCAATCATCTTTACAAGTTCATCTCGAACGATATGCTTTCCGTCGACAATAAACTTACCAGTAATGACCCAATTAGTTCCACTGGCAGCTTTCTTTTCTTCTTCCACACTTTCACCTTCTATCTTCTCCGTAACGTTTAGTATGTCGTGCAGGTCTCGAAGTCTATTAATAAACTTGGAGGAACTAATTACATCAGCTGTTACTGCTCCAATGCCACTAATAACGTTAAGCTTATCCGGAAACGGAAGAACACTCATTATTGTATTAAAGTCTTTATATCTACCGACGAGAGCTTTACCTACGGTTTCTCCTATACCTTCGAAACAACACGCCTTAAACAGAGTCTCTATACTTATTTCTTTAGTAATAGCAGCCTGTATTTCGTTGTATAACTTCTTTGCACTCCTGTCTCCGAAGCCAGGTAACTCTTTAATGTCTTCTTCAGAAAGATTGAAAATAACATATTCATCAGCATCCGGAACTTGAGCTACTATCTTCCTTGCAGTCTGTATAGATAACCCAGATATATTTAGAACATCTTTACTTCCAAGAAATGCTATATTCTGAGCAATCCTTTCGCTGCAAGAGTCATTAATACAACGAAGACTCTGTATTGTTTTTCCGTTTACCATCTTAGATTCTGTCTTAAGTATGCTATTGCATGATGGACAGAAAACAATCGGTTTTATTTTTTCTCCGTTATTGCGCTGTGAAATACGGAGTACTTTAGGAATAATCTCACCGCTCTTACAGATAACGACAATATCACCCTTGTGAGGAGAGAGCTGATTAAAGAACCCCAGATTGTGTAGTGTAGCACGAGAAACTGTAGTTCCGTCTATTTCTATCGGTTCAAGTTCAGCTACTGGAGTAACAGAGTTCCTTCCGACCTGCCACGTCACGTCATTAATCTTTGTCTCAAATTCGTCCGCAGTCATCTTATACGCTATAGCATTATTCGGATGATGGCCAGTAGAACCATGTCTTAAGAGAGAATTTTCCTCATCGTATTTCAGAACTATGCCGTCAATAGGTATTTCATCACTATTAACGAACACGTTGTTCATACTATCATTTCCTCTTTTTATTTGAATCTTTAGTTCTCCGTTCACCCAATCGTTATACAGTTTCTTAATTGAACTATGAAGCTCATTAAAACTAGACCAACCATATTTCTTATCGTTAGAATAGAAACTTGGTACAACTGTAAACAGTGACTTATCAGATATTAATTTTAGTTGCTCTGAAGCTGGTAGACTGGAACCTGGTATCTCGTAAACAAGATAATCTATTGCTCCCAAGAATCTGTTATTATCAGCATTTCTAAGAATGCCACTAGCAGCGTTTCGAGAGTTACGGAATATTTCGTGACACGACATAGCTTGCATAGCACATATGTTTTTAAAATTGGATTCGGTTATGAACGCCTCACCACGAATTGTTTCTCCAGTGTTATTTTTACCAGGACAAGAACACCTTGGAATAAACCTATGAAGTTTTTCTCCTTCTATTCCTTTGCGACCACGCGTAACAAACGAACATTTGCCAGATTTATCAGGGACTGCAGCAATAGTCAATCCATCTATCTTTGGTTGAAGTATTATATTACTACACTTATCATAAAAGCGTTTAAGTTTCTTATCAGCGTCTTCATCGTCTTCATGAATCTTTCCAAGAGAAAGAAGAGGAACGGGATGAATATACTTCTCAAACGAACTTGAAGAACAATCAGGAACGTAGTCTAAATCTTCACTACCGTATTCGTTTATATATTCCTTGCGGAGTTTATCATATTCTTTGTCCGTCATGATTGGTTTGCTGTATAAGTAGTACGCACTGTCAGCATCACGAATTAAATCAAGTTTTTCTTTTTGAGTCATGATTCGTTCACCTCTTCTTTTTCCTGCTTAAACTTTAAATATGCAGGAATAACTTGATTCTTTAGAACATCTGAAATCCTGGAATATATATCAATAATTTCCTGATTCATAATGTTCTTTGTCATTGCCCCCATGGTTTCAAAGTCAAGTCTGGTCATTTCATGCATCTGTTCTTCAGAAATATGCTCCTCACAAAGGGCAGCAAGTCCTCTCCAATCTAAGATTACTGCAGGCATATTATCGATAGAAGCAACAGTAACGTTCTCGTTACTTGGTATAGAAGTAAATACTTTTTCTTCTGTAAGATTAGTCGGCTCCATTGTTGTTACAAGAAACCAATGTAACTTAAGTTTATTATCCACGATACTAAACCTCCAGTTTTATAATCCTATCGTATAAACAATGATAACGACCATAGTCTATATCCTTATGGTAATGACCGAAATACCAATGGCTAAAATCTGTTTCGTTTGCTATGTATTCAAGAAACTTCTCGGTAGTAGATTTTCCCTTGTATTCTTTATGATTAAACATGGGCAATAGAATATGTCTAGGGGCAGCATGAGTCAGAACGTAATCGACGCGCCAGCAATTCTTCATGAGATTATCGAGAGCAGTTTCTTGTTCACAGTAATTTACTTCTTCATGTTTCCACCACGATACATTTTCAATGCGATGTTCTTTGTCAACACTCATTGCTCCACCGAGAGAGAAAAAGCTGTATCCATTAATACCATAGATTTGCCCGCGTCTTAAATGAATTATGTTTCCGTCTCGATTTACTTCTCCACCGTTCCACTGTGATATCGGCATCGAATTTATCCAATCGTGATTTTCATGATTACCGTCAACCCAAAGAACTGTATATTTACGAGACTGATAAAAATCATACAAGTATTTATGTGTTTTGTCACGTTGCCAAAAAAGTCCAAAATCTCCAAGCACAATAAGATAATCGTCTTTGGTAAGATTCTTTTGCTCTGGCCACTTCTTCATGGTTATTTTGTCAATATCTATTTGTCCATGAGTATCTCCGGTAACGAATATCACGGTATCACCTCAAATATGACAATCAAGTGCGACTAATACATCACGAGGATTAGCGTTCTTCATAGTCTTTTCAAAGTATTTATTAAACTCATTTTTTGATTCGGGCGTTTCTGTAGAACTTCCGAACCATCCAACCTCTCCTGGCTCAATCCATCCATCTTTTTCTGAGAGAAGAGCATACGTAGAAAAAGTCCTTGATTCTTTACGAAACTTCTCGTAAGTGCCATAAAATTCCTTATAATAATCACTATTATATATTATAAGAAAATTATAATCATGTTTTTCTTTTTCAGTTATCTCTCGTTCTCCAGATGCAATTTCCCAGAATGCACGATTTCTTTTTTCGTCTTCTTCTGTCCACGGGTACTCTAAAGCTAAATCACAAATTTGACAGGCTGAAACAAGTTTACCGTCAATGGTAGGAATTGGACCTATTGTTTCATTGGAATTTTTATCTTTGAATGAAATAACTCTCCAGTAATCCCACTTAGGGTGTGGATTCATGAATTCGGTATACGTAAACGAACCTTCTAGTCTTTCGTATATCTCATCTTCTGAAATATTGTCAGTCCAAATTGTATCTACAATCTCACTATTAAGAATCCTAAATATTGGAGCACCTTCAGCATGATAATAGTGACGTTCGTCACCATTTACTACTAATAGTTCAGTTGTGCCATAATCTTCAGTTACGTATGTTCTAAGAGATTCTATCGTATAAAGAGGAATCTTTATTCTTGTTCCATTCTCGATAGGAACTTGTACTCTTATACCATCTTTGCCCCTTTCTATAGACAAAATATAACTATATCTTCCATCAGTAAACGTAGAGTTGAGGAGCTCTGCCTCTTCTTCAGTGGCATCGCGCATTATAGTGCCTTCTTCTGGAGTGAGTACAGAGCCATCCGGCATAAGAATCCTGTTAACAGTTATTGAAGTATACCCACTAAGTATCTCTTCAGTAATGTCAGTTTCACTTAGAAAGCGCGCTTCGCAATCTTCTGCGTACGGAGCCATTGCTTCTTCTAAATACCTATTGGTTAATTCTTCTGCCTTTTCAATACTCTCTTTGCTGTCGTCATATATTTCGCTATAGACATGCTCAGGGATAATAACACCCAAACGAAAGTGGCTCATGCTCCATCAACTCTTTCAAATCGCCACTCCTGTGATGCATTAGGATATTTTACTTTATCGACAGGAGACATCCATTCTGAAATTTCTCTGATATAGAATCCATGGTTAGGGTTACCATGCCACGGTTGATAACAGACATACTGCTTATCATCGTCTTCAACGTTAGTAGCGTTGCTTACGGGACAAAACCAGACTTTATAGAAGTTTCCCTTGAAGTGACGCCAAATTTCACCATTCTTAGGAATCTCTCTCACAGGCTACTCCTCCCTACTCCAACGGTAAAGTTATGACCACAGGTGTCACACTCTACTTCGATTCTTTTATTATTTCGTACGTTATTTTTGATACTGTTTATAATCTCATCAGTTTCAGTAAAGAGCATTACTTCGCTCTTACGAATACCGAAGTTAATTCCAACGTACGTTTCGCAATTAGTCTCCAAGCTGCCGCAATTTGGACAGTAAATATGCTTCATGTTATCACCTCCTTAATATTCTAGTTTCACTTCGAAATCAACGCCGTATTTTTCCTTACACATTTTTTTAGTTAACGCAGTAAGGTCAAGCCAAACTGGAGCCTCATTAGGGAATACTACTGCAGAGAACGCAGTTAAATACCTGAGTTTTTCATTTCCTACTGTCTGTAAGATAAATACGTTATTCGGAGCGAGTATCTTAGACATCTCGTATAAAAATAAATCGATGTCTCCGTCACAATCGTAATCTTCAGAAGTTTTAGCATTACCTTCTGAATCTACGAGAGGATAATAGAAGACATCGTTGTAACACCCAAAACCGTGAACATCTCCGTTAGAGAAATCTTCTATATCTCCTTCGGAACTGCAAAGACCAGCAAATAGTGCTTGGTATCTTTCTTCGTCGATAACTTTATAGTAATTAGTTCTCGACGTTCCGTACCAATTAGCCACGGGCACGCCTCCTATCCATGAATTCACTCAAGAATACTTTACCATATCCAGCATCTAAATGTCTAGACCCACTTTCATTGTGCCAAGGTTTCCAAAAGTCTCGATTAGTATTATGGCATTGTTCAGCAAGTTCTTTTTCACAATTCGAGCAAATACAATAACGTCTATCCCAAGGGAAATCATCAGTCAGTTTTCTACCACAACGGTCACAGAGAACTCCCTCTGCCTGTTCATGTGTCATTCGACGCCACGGACGAGTATCGTGATTCACAAAACGATACGTATCGTCTTCATCTAGCCACGGAGAAAAGAGAGTTCTACGTCCGATATTATACTCATGAAGACTATTGAGAAACGGTAAAACTCTAATGCCCAAATGCTCTCCGAAATCACTGTTTTCAGTAAGGTCGATTCTATTGTCCATGATTATCACCTAATTAGACTTGACTTCGTCGGAATCAGTAATACGAACCCAGCTTGGCATATCAGGGTCTTCTTTTTCTATAGCCTTACGAGCACGGTTAATACGTTCTTCCAGTTCAGAAATACTAATTATATCAGATTCATGCACTGGAGTATTATATCCCGCTTCTATCATCTGCGATACGTACTTATCAAGAGTAAGGTCGCAGTATTCGTCTTCCCAATCGCAAATAAAATAGAACCTATGATTCCAGACAAGATTATCTTTGCTCTTAAATGTGCCGAACGCAATGGGGTCTCGAGCCTGTCTCTTCTTATCTATCTTCTTGGTTTCTTTTCCAGTGTAATCAGTGAAGACTATATAAACCTGGTCGAATAAGTCTTTTACCTTTTGGATTTGAGCAGACTTATCGTCTGGAATTTTTCTCTCGTAAAACTCAAGCTCTATTATCTTAACTACTTGACGAGACACGTTAGAGATAAAATCATCTAGGTCATCACGATAAACAAACTTTGTAAGTCCGGCTTCAATAACCTTACGTTCTTTGTCTATACAGTTAAGATGAAAAAGCATGCGCTCAGCACTCTTTAACTGACCGTTAGAAATAAACCCTTCTATTTCTTTGTTTAAACATATTCTTAAATTCTCTAACATGTCAGAAGATACGTTTTGTGTCTTATCTTTTATTTGAGTAAAGAACTCTGTTGGCGGTAAAGTATTCATGCGGTTGTAATCTCTAAGAATAGAGTTTCTAATAAACTTAGGAATAAACTTGACCCAGTTCATCTTTATCCTCCTTTACAACTAACATGCCTCCCCATAGTTTATGAGACCCGTTAGTATGTACTACTATGTTTCCTTTACTATCTACTGTAAACCATGCATGACCGTTAAAATCAGGCAAAATAAAACAGCACCAGGGAATATCCTTAAGATGCTGTACTTTCTGCGGATTATACCGTTCAATATTTTCAAGAGTGGTAACACAAACCATGCCGGCATCAGCGGCAAACTGTCCTATTTCTTTATCTGTTTCAATGTCAATTACACTGCAAGTCCAATCGCCAAAGCCAGTTTCTCTGCATATCATCGGACAAGTTGGCAAATTATTAAGAACGTATTCACCGTTCTTAATAACACTATCCCAGTCAGAATCACAAATAAAGTAGCAAGGGTCTGTAATAACCAAAGTTCCTTTGAATTTCATTTTTCTATCTCCTTATTGTACTGCTCTACAAATTCGGCACTCAAAAGATAATCACATACTTCTTCTTTACTGCTACTTCTGTTAAACCTTTCACTTAAAATTCGCATTGCTGGCAATACTTCTTCAGGTTTATAGAAAAACATCGTTGTACCAGTACCGATGTTACTTGTTACCTTAAGTCCGTTAACGATATAATCATTATTTCTATTTAGGTCAAGAGGTGCCTTTAAGAAAGAAACAGTCCACCCGACATCCTTTGTCCTGGCTAACTTCAAGGAATTTTTCCATCCTTCTGTTTCAAGTTTCTTTTTTGTCTTCTCGTTACAACGTTTTTGATACTTATAATACGTTTCTCCATTGTAGCGTTTAGCACCGCAGAACTTAATTATATCCGTATTTTCAATCACGTTAACTCCACTCCTAATTTCGAAGTTTATACGTAAAATGTCTTTCCTTGAAAATTATTACCACAAAATCATTTTTATATTTTTCCAATAAAAAGCCCGAGAATTCTCGGGCTACTAGTTCTCTGTTACGCTGTCACAGACTTCTTCGAAACGACACGTTTAACACCGCACGTTTGAATAAGTCTTTGGCACATTACACAAGGTTCAGCGTCTAAAATTTCTTCTTCCTTCCTGCAGTCCCAACCCCACAGGTAAAGAGTTGAACCTATCGCGTCCTTCCTCGCTGCAGAAAGCAAACAGTTTTCTTCAGCGTGAATCGCAGGACAGTCAGAAGTGTATCCAGAGTTATGCGGAGCATTATTTATTTCTCGTGGGCATACTCTAGTTTCATCACAATTTACCCCTCCGCGAGGTGCACCGTTATATCCTGTAGCAATAATCTCATCGTTCTTTACGAGAATAGCTCCGTACTGTCTACGAAAACAAGTACTTCTTTTTGACACTGCCTCAGCAATGCCAAGATAATATTCATCTTTTGTAGGCCTCATTTTATCTCTCCTCACCTTTGCCATTGAATATCGTGTACGATTTTATTATCTTCTATCTCATTCCGATTGTCAATAACCATTTCATAGTCACTGAATGCAGAATAAATATGTTTTATCCCCGATGAGCGTAACATTGCATTCGTGATTAAATCAGGGACTATTGTCACTATCTGTCCATCTGTGCAATTACATCCGTAGATATATATCGTGGTACCATTATTTATCCTAACTATAGGGTCAAGCAACACTTCACGAACTTTGTTGTGAAGTGACTCGCAACCGCAATATACATCTATCTTTTCTCTGCGATGTTTGCACAGAGTACATATGCCATGCTTAGTACACTCGCCAATTTTATTTGTGAATTTCACTGAAACGAGTTCGCAAAAATTATCTACGACTGCGATACCACATTTTACTATATCACAGGTGCTGGCAGAGGATATGACTTTTGCTATCCTTAACGAGAATTTGTCTTGAGATAGCTGACGTACAAGTTTCATGGTTAAAATTTCAATATGTTCCTATTAGACATAAGTATTGATAACACAAGGTTTATAGCCATCATAACTGCAGCAATCACAAAGAATTGGTTATACTGACCGGTCATATCAAGACAAAGAGCAATAACTTTTGGTCCGAAAAATCCGGCAATACCCCAGGCTGTTAACATCATGCCTAAAACATCAGGTAATTTTTCCACGCCAAATAAGTCAGCCAGGTAACCAGGCATAGTAGCAAACATGCCACCGTAGCCAGATATTAACACGATTAAACATACTCTGCATGTATTGTAATCATTTGAGCATGCCATTGCCAACATTGCACTAGTCTCAAGGAACACCATCATAACGAACGTAAGCGGACGTCCGAGAGAATCTGATATAGTAGACCACAGGCAACGTGAAAAGCCGTTAACAATTGCTATCAACGATACAAATTTTGCAGCTTCAAAGCTTGATATCTTAAACATGTCTGTAAGCATTGGAGACATAACAGATAATGCTGCAATACCGACAAATATGTTCAAGAAAAATATAATCCAAAGCAATCTAAAATCTTTCTTCTTAAGTACATCAAACTTATTAATCTTCTTTTTTTTACTGTCTATAAGTTTACCTTTTGCTTCCGGATTAGGACGTAAGAAGAATATCGACGGGGACATCATCAAAAGAGATATCACTCCAACTACTGCTGGAGTAAAATCTAATCCTATATCAGGTCTATTTATCAAATAATGATATCCGTATCCAGCTAAGAGACCGGATAATCCAAAACCTGATACTACCAAGCCAGTAGCAAACCCCTTGTTATTAGGGTACCAAGTCATAAGTATCGGTATCGGAGTTAGATAAGCAATACCAGTACCTATACCGACTACTATACCGTATGCGATATACAAAAGATAGATGTTCTTAGCCCAAATCGCCATAGAAGAAAACACTAACCCAGAAAAGAAAAGTACTGCAGATATTAAACAGGATTTTTTTGCTCCCCATTGTCGGACTTTATCTCCAAGAAACGCTGCAGAAAACCCAAGCGTAGCGATAGTCAATCCGAATACTGTAGCAACCTGTGCAAATGTCCATTGAGTTTTATCAATGATTGGCATAGTTAATACTGACCATGCATATACACTGCCAATTGCTAAGTGGAGCATAATGGCTGAAAATAGCGCTAGTAATCTTCTATAAACCAATTTTATCACTTCCTTTAAAACTTAACTTAATCACAAGTTTTTATTACTAAGTGCCATTAGGGGTTATTCAAGGTCGCCCTTAATGATAGAAGAATCAAATTTCTCTTTCTTATTCACTATCTTTTGCGCTATTTCATCGTAACTGTTCTCACAAAGGAGCTGATATACATAAACAGTATCGTGAGTAGAATCGGCACGCTCTATTCTGCCATGCCTTTGTGTTTGTATAGCATATGAATTTGCCAAGTCTATCTCAATAACATACTTACACCAAGACAGACTAATTCCTTCAGCTCCGGCATCAGACATAAGCAAGATTTTATAATTATCGTCATCACGGAACTTCTCATAAACCTCTTTATATCTCTTCTTATCAGAGATTGCACCGTTTACGTATGCTATTTTAACACTCTTTAATTCTTTCTCTTTCTTTATACGTTCTGTAAGAATATCCTGATATCTAGCATAACGTGAGAAGATGGCAACTTTTTCACCGGACTCAATAATCTCTTTTATTAAGTCAATTGCAAGTGAAGTCTTAGAACTATCGTCACCAGTAACAAAATCAAGCGCATGTTGACTGTCAGATTTAGTGAGCAATTCTTCATCGTCACAGAGTTCCTGCGCGAAAGTCTGATACATCATAATCTTTGCTTCACACTGTTTTAATTCGTCACTAGTTTTAGCCCCGATTTTATTGAGTTTAATTGAGATAGCTTTTTCTTCATCGTGAAGGTCATGAAGAATAGACTTAAGCTCATCGCTCTTTTGCTGTTGCTTCTCAGTAAGCTGACAATATCTTTGAAGTACCATAAGTTTAGGAAGCTGTTTAGAAATCTCTTCTTTTGTTTTAGTAAACATAAACGGAGAAATCTTAGAGTTAAGTTCAGATTCATTACGAGACCCAATAGGACGACGAACGTAGCCACCGAAATTAGTCCACCTAACGTAACGATTTCCGAATTCTCCCTTTTTAGGAAAGAGAGTAGGACTGATAAACTTAAATAAGCTATACAAATCAAGTGGATTTTTCTGTACAGGAGTAGCAGTGGAAGCAATCTTATACTTAGCATCAGCAAATTCAAACGCTGCCTTAGCTCTTTTAGTAGAATCATCCTTTATATAGTGAGCTTCATCTAGCGCTACAAAATCAGGATGTAATTTATGCATCTGATTTCTAATATCAGTATCTCGTAAAGCTTCATAGTTTAATATAAACAAATCTGCTTTACTCTTAAACTGAGCTTCAAATGCGTCACGTTTTTTACCAAGGTCAGAAAACGAACGAATTACCTGAGGCTTAAAGTTCGAAAACTTTTTCACTTCAGATTCCCACTGATACTTGATGCTGGCCTTAACGACTATCATACCAGGCCCCTTTATCTTCTTACGAGCAAGAGCTTCGCCGAAGAGACCTATTATAATTGCCGATTTTCCTGCTCCACAAGGAAGCACTATAAGACTCTCAGGATTATCGTAGCAGAACTTAATAGTTTCTTTCTGATAATCATACGGAGAAAGTTTCATCCATACTCCCATGTTTTTGTATCCAACGACTTTCTGATTAGGGGTAACACCAAGTTTAACACTTGGCTCTGAGGAAATAACTCGTTTCCAGATTTTCTTTTTAGGCTCTTGTGTTTTACTGCCAAGACATTTGGATTCAATAATCCGAAGCTGACTAACGTCAGCCTCGGACATCTTCCACCAATTATTCTTCACGTCGAACTTTTTTTTCTTCACGTCTCCGATAGACTTAGAGTACACTGAAAAATGTTTGTATGCTTCTTTGTCTCTAGAGAAATGAACACCGTAATCGTATCCGTCAGAATCGGCATATAGTTTCTGAAAGACAAATAGTCTCACGATATTGTTCCTCCTTATCTTTTCTTGATAAACCTTTGGTTGATTTCGCTTATGAAGCGGCTTTCCTGTGTAACATGAAGAGAACCGCCACGGTCTTTAACATATTTAGCTCTTGTAAGAAAGAGCTGCTCACGTGCACGAGTCATTGCCACATACATGAGACGACGTTCTTCTTCAATGTTTCCATCACGAACTGCAAGGAAGAACGGAGACAAGCCTTCGCTGCAACCGATAACGATAACAATAGGCCACTCAAGACCTTTGCTAGCGTGCATGGTCAACAGTTTAACAGCAGCGTTGCCTTCTTCATCTTCTTCGTCCTCATCAGAGAAACCCATCATGTTCTCTACGAAATCTTCAAGATTAGAATACTCGCGTGCTATATTAATAAGCTCACGGATATTATCCATGCGAGTTTCGACAGCTTCCTCATCTTTCTCTGTCTCTTTGAGATGGTTCTCGTAATCAGTAAGAACTACTATCTGGCGAATCATATCTGCCATCGTACGATTTCCATCTCCGTTTGACTGGATAATAGTAGCTGTTTCATAGAGCTGCTCTATCACTGCGACAAAGTTATTGATTCCAACCTGAGCACGGCGATTACGAAGTTTAACAGCCTCGCACGCATCAAAGATATCTACATCAAGATGAGAATTTACGTAGTCAAGAATAGCGTCTACACTTGCAGGGCCAATTCCTCTCTTCGGAACATTAGCTACACGGCGAAACGCTTCCTGGTCAAGCTGATTCATGACGAGACGCACGTAAGCCATCATGTCCTTGATTTCTTTGCGAGCATAAAACGGCAATCCACTAATAATTTTATACGGAATACTGTTTTTCAGCAAGCTTTCTTCTACGTTACGAGATAAACTATTTGTACGATACAGAATAGCTATATCATCGTAGGACCAACCAGCTGCTACGCAAGAACGGATAATACGAGTTAC
>Ga0310690_10006924_pt1 | contig 14725 bp, 13 predicted proteins | sample AusTroGonzalo_MG_2_FD_207661 | JGI IMG/M metagenome (GOLD analysis project Ga0310690, IMG submission 207661) | Bovine rumen microbial communities from tropical cattle in Woodstock, Queensland, Australia - Gonzalo_04 (v2) (version 2) | ecosystem: Host-associated > Mammals > Digestive system >...
CATTTACGCCAAGTGTAAGTAGCGCAGGTGTTATCTCTTGGACGAATGATGGCAGTTTATCTAACCCAACAGCTATAAACATCAAGGGACCTCAGGGTGAAAGAGGTTATCAAGGTTATACATTTACACCGAGTGTAGATAGCAGTGGTAATTTATCTTGGTCTAATAACGGCAGTTTGTCTAATCCAACGACTGTTAATATCAAGGGACCACAAGGTGCTAAAGGTGATACTGGTGCAACCGGTGCAACAGGACCACAAGGTGCTAAAGGTGACACTGGGGCAACCGGTGCAACAGGACCACAAGGGCCACGCGGTTATCAAGGTTATACCTTTACACCAAGTGTAGATAGCAGTGGTAATTTGTCTTGGACTAATGACGGCGGTTTGACAAATCCTACAACAAGAAACATCACGGGACCTCAGGGTGCGACTGGTTCACAGGGTCCAAAGGGTGATAAGGGTGATAAAGGCGACACTGGTGCAACGGGACCACAGGGACCGACAGGCCCACAAGGTCCGGCTGGGGTTGTTGATGATGCAACACTGGCAACTTTGGCAACAAAGACCTATGTTCAACAATATCAGGTTCCAGTATCACAGATTAAGGGTGGATCCACGGTATTTAATTCTTCCAATGGAACCATTACTGGCGTTAAGTCTTCATCCGTCAGCGGTTTAGACAATGTTATGAATGCTGTTAATAACTCTACAACTGGTTTGTCGGCAGCATATTCATTGGCAAATTCGGCGAATAATACAGCGACATCTGTAGCAGCACTTGTTGGAGATTGTTCTAGTGGACGTTGCCCTGCCAATTCTTTGATGAGTGCTTTGATTCAAGCAGGAATTATCAGTGTATCAACATCAGGCAATACAATGACTATAACAGGTATTGCACCGAGTTGCAGCTGCACTGGTACTGGTGTTGGCGAAGAAGAACCTAAAGAGGATAAAAGTTAAAAAAAAGCGATCACGTTGTGATCGCTTTTTTTGCGTCGGTATTATTTTTGTGGTATAATACCTTGGAAAACAACTCGCCAGAAGCAAAAGATTTTTTGAATATAGCAAAAACTTTTACTTTCTTTACAACAGATGCGTGGCGAAACAAATACAGTAACTCGGAGTTTGTCGCGCGAAACTTATTGCAGGCGGTTCAAAATAATATTATTAGCAATCCACAATATATGCATACAAATTGTTGAAAGAAATACCGCGAGAATCTGTGTCCACCGAATTATATAAAGACATTGTTTTGGAAATTGCAAATAATCCAAATGCAAACGCGAATGATGCGGCTGAATATGCGCGTTTTTTAAAAACACCAAAAGAAATTCGCGAAATGATAACCGATTGGTTAAATAGGGCAGACGAAGCACTAAAACCAGAGCTAGACAAGGATATTACAGATTTTAATGCTATACAAGCCATACGAAATAATTATGCTAACGGTATCGGTAACATGTTTGGACCACTGGGCGATTTAACGCGTACGGATCCGCAAGAATTTGCAAAAACAAAAGAATTAACAACCATGCTGGATGAAGAATTTGACATAAACAAAATGATAAAGGTCAAATCAGGAAACTATATTCAACAATATAAAGAACGTGCAAACGGCAGCATGTTTGGTAAAGGAAAAGACCTTGCGGATTTGGCAATACAGTTACAATCACAAATAAATCAAAGTAAATAAACAAACGCCCAGTTGGGCGTTTGTTTTTATTTCTTGTCTGCCGATTTGACGGGTTCAGCAGGTATTTGTTCTGGCACTGGGGTCGGCGTTGGTTCGCCCGCTAATTCATCTGCCGCCAATTCTGCACGCAGTGCGCTTTGCGGATTTGCCATTTCTGAACGTGAAGATACAATCGCCAAAGCCGCACAAAGCACAAAGAAAATTATTGCCAGCCATGTTGTCAATTTTGTCAAAAAATTGCCCGCCGCAGCACCCGTCAACGCCCCACCAAACATGGCCGCCGCAGAGGAACCAGACATACCACTGCCCTCGGATTTTTGCAGCAAAATAATTCCTGTCATAAATACCGCAACGATTATCAGTAATACCAGTAAAATTGAAAACATATCTTCATCCTTTATCTTATTTAACACCGATTTTAATCATCAAACTTTATAATTGCAAGTTTTTTAAGCAGGTTTTCTGCCGCCGCTAAACTTGCAATCTTTTTCGATTGACCTGTTCCAGTTGCGGAAAAGCCCAATCCTGTTACTGTGGCCGAAAACACCGGAACATTCGCGGGGCCACGTTCCGAAGAATATTCATACACCGGCAACGCGCCACCACCATGTTTTTGCACAAATTCCTGTAATTCTGTTTTCGAATCTTTTGGTGGTCGAAGTTCAGAGGCGGCTAAATCATGCCAAATATCACAAATAAAACGACGCACAGCATCAAACCCAGCATCAAAGAACATTGCGCCCAGCACCGCTTCCATCGAGTTTGCAAGTGCATGCCGCACACGACCCGCCGTCATATGACCATGTCGCAACGTTTTATCAAACCCCAAAGATATTGCAACATCTGCAAGCGTCTCGGTTGAAACCAATACCGCATGACGCCGTGCAAGTTCACCTTCGGCCTCTAGCGGGAACATTGCGTACAACATCGATGCAACACACAGGCCCAACACGCGATCCCCAACAAATTCCAGTCTTTCGTTATTATGGCGCGAATCAACACCGCTTTGCGTCATCGCCAATTCAAACAAAGATGCGTCTTTGAATTTATAATCAAAATTTGTCTTTTTCATATTATTTGATTCCTTTACCAAATCTGTCCCAGCGCATTTTAGAATTCCAATTCCAAAATGCAATCATTGGAGACGAATAATTGTGTGAATACCAAACAAACCACACCCGCCCAAGAACATTTTCACGCGGAACAAAGCCAACTTCGGATCGACTGTCATTACTGTTGTCGCGATTGTCGCCCATAAAGAAGAACTGACCCGCCGGAACCAAAAATTCTGTGGTATTATCCAAATATTCATTATCAGAGTATTCTATAATTTCATGCTCTACCCCATTTGGCAGAACTTCTATATATTTCGTAGCACGAAAAACACCGCACATACCTGGATGCATACGGCACAGACGATCACTTTTATATTCTATGGTATAATCGAAATCTGCTGGCGCACCATCGACCAAAACCTTGTTGCCTTTGACGGTAATATTGTCCATATAATAACCTACCGAGCGCAATGAACGCGGCAAAACCGCAACTATATAAGGTTGCGCATCACGCCGTTCAACAATTTTACCATTTATATACAGCCGCCCTCGCTTCATCTGAACAGTATCGCCAGGCACAGCAATTAGGCGCTTTACATAATCCAAAGATTCATCGCGCGGATTACGAAACACTATGACATCACCAACCTTGGGTTCTTGACCCAAAACGCGACCATTCCACAAGTCCCACGAACCAAAAGGAAAAGAATAGCGCGAATAACCGTACGACCATTTGGTCACGAAAATATGATCACCAATATGCAGGGATGGTATCATTGAACCGGATGGTATATTAAACGGCTCTAGAAACAAACTGCGAAATACAATTGCAATCAAAATACCATAAAACAGGGTATCAAACCACTCACGCATACGATTTTTGGGCTTTTTAGACATATCTTTCCTTTCTGTTTCGGTTTTATTGTATTGCATTTTAGAACTTGAAATCAGTTATGGCAAGTTCTAATATAAAAAACATGATTTCTTTGAATTCAATTATCTTTAATGGGATGGACGCAACGAAAATCGACGTTCAGGTGCAAATTTCTTCGGGCCTTAGCAAACCTGACTTTCACATTATTGGTTTGGCAGATCGCGCAGTCAAAGAATCTGCGGAACGCATCACAAATGTGCTTGCGGCATTGGGGCTGCAGATGCCGCAAAAGCGCTTAACAGTGAATTTATCACCCGCCGATGTTGAAAAAAGTGGCGCGCATTTTGATTTACCGATACTTTGCGGAATACTGTGCGCATTTGATGTTTTGCCAGAAGATAAATTATCCAAATACATTATCATTGGTGAGGTTGGTCTGAATGGAACAATTGTAAAAACTAATGCAGTTTTGGCGGCAAGTGTTTGGGCGCAAAAGAATGGATTTGGAATTATCTGTCCTGGCGACCAAGGTGTCGAAGCGCGTTGGGCGGGCGATACAGATGTTTTGGCGGCGCATCATGTACTGGAACTGATAAACCATTTCAATGGCAAATGCCCGATTAGTGCACCAGAAATGCCAGAGCAAACTACACAAGCGGAAACAAAGCGCCCTGATATGTCCGAAGTGCATGGCCAAGCGGCGGCAAAACGCGCACTGGAAATCGCGGCGGCGGGTGGGCATGCAATGCTGATGGTTGGGCCACCAGGGTCCGGAAAAACTATGCTTGCATCGCGACTTGCAACAATTTTGCCTGAAATGACACCCGATGAAATATTAGAGACTTCGATAATTTATTCTATTGCAGGCGGATTAGATAATAAAAAGCTGATGTCTATGCGCCCATTCCGCAGTGTGCACCATACGTCCAGTCCTGTTGCGCTTGCAGGTGGCGGATCGGATGCGCGACCGGGGGAAATATCACTGGCACATAATGGGGTTTTGTTTCTGGATGAATTGCCAGAATTTAATCGCGCAACACTGGAAATTTTGCGTCAACCAATGGAGTCCGGCAAAATTATGATTTCGCGTGCACGGCGTAATGCGACCTATCCTGCACGGTTTCAGTTGATTGCGGCAATGAACCCCTGCCCTTGCGGACATTTGGGAAATGCGGCATTGGCTTGCTCACGCGCGCCAAGATGCGCCGAAGCGTATCAAAATAAAATATCGGGGCCATTGCTTGATCGTATAGATTTACATGTCGATGTCGATCCGGTCAATCCATGGGAAATGAAGAATCAAGATAATGCGCAATCTGAAACCAGTGCAAAAATTCGCACGCGGGTGGTCGCGGCGCGCGAAAAACAGATTGGCCGCCAAGGTTATATGAATGCATTGTTGGATGGTGCAGATTTAGAAAAATATGCCCCGCTGGACGATGAATTAACCAATATGCTGAACAGTGCCGCAGAAAAAATGGGAATGTCTGCACGCGGATATAATCGCATTAAACGCATTGCGCGTACTATCGCCGACCTGCGTGGCAACGATAATATAGAAATGCAAGATTTAGTCGAGGCAATATCTTATCGTCCAATAAATCGCGGGAAATATGGTGTAAAATAGTTTTAATTCCGTCTAGAATTCAAAACGCACGCCAAGCATCACATTTGAATAAATTAAATTCTTGGCACTGAACCAATCCAGACGGCGTGTATCATCAACATTTACCAACTGGTACTTTACACGCGGCAGATATGTCACGCGCAAACCAAAATCAAAGAATAATTGCTCATTCAAGCCATAAGACAGACCAAGTGCAAAAACACCTGCGACATTCGCTGTATTTGTCGTAGAACGATAAAACTGTAAAATACCATTATCATTAGGGGTACCAAAATTTGTTAAATCTTCAACTTGTGATAAATCACCCCATGGATCAGACAAATTCACAACTGTCTTGCTGTCCGCATAGCCTGCACCAAAACCTATATAAGGAATCACTGTATTAACTGGCTTTTGCAATCCGCTAAAGAAATCGTAAAACGCCATAAGGCTGACTACATCACTTGATAATGTTGATTGGACACTGCCCGATTCGATTACAATTGTATCACCGCCAGATAATTTCATATCGCCGGCAAACAAAGGAGTTTCGTTATAATCAACTTCGGCAAAATGATCCCAGCCCAACTCAATACGCCACTGTGGATGATTTGGTATAGTTAAACCGATACTTGCGCCCGCAGTAAAAGCCAAACCGCCCAAATCTTCCATTCCAACCGAACCTAAATTGCCGGTTCCCGCATAATCAAATCCTGCGGCACAGGACCCATCGGCCCCAGGTTCGCCAACTTCGCCCGTTGTTGGGTTTATGCAATAAGAATAGATAACGCCGCCCACATCATTCTTTATGCGTGACATCGCATACGAGGCACCTGCGCGCAACGAAATAACCGTTCGACCGCCATCGTCATAATACGCAGGGTTATAAGTGTATTCACCAGAATATTGCCAATCTGCAAATGTCGCACCAGTATGCGCCGCAATAATTCCAGCAATCAAACAAGTAATTTTCTTTTTCATGCTATGTATTATACCACAAAATTAAATAATAAAAAACAGATTTATTCAAAAGCGGGGAAAAATCCCCGCCTGTTTTATTTTTTGTTTTGTTTATTACCGCCAAATCGACCCAACATTTTGTTGAACGCCTTTTTAGACACACCTGGGATTCCACCTAAGAAATTCTTGCGTTGCTGTTTATTTTCTGGTGTTCCAACTGTATCCAGCGCACTTGCCAAAACATCTTGACCGGTCAAAACAAACGCTTCAGTATCACCACCCTGATGCAGCCCATATATTTGCTTATCGTCAAACGTATTGTCATATAATGCATCACAAACGCGTTCTGCATCCATTGTTGGCATTGCATCACAACCGCCAACAAATCCAGTTAAACCTTCATCGGCGCGTTCTTTTGTTTTCTTGTTATCACGCCAATTTCTAATATCGCCAATTTTAGTGTTCAATGCATCTGATATCTGTTGCAAACCACGCAAAGATTCATAAGCAGTACCAGTTTTGGTTGTTATTCCTGTATACAAATTGCCTTCGTATCCAAGACCATACAGCGGTCGCCATACACCCATTTCGGTTTCAACATTCGCATTTAGTCCTGTGGTCAGATAGAACGGAACCATAAAGCCACCAATGTTTGCAACAACAACTGGTTGTTCACGACTTTGCATCACTGGGTTTTCTTTGCCGTCAAAGTCAACCAAATAAACCGGTGTTCCATGCCAATAAGTCAAAGGTTCCTTTAACATTTTCGCATTTTCCGCCAGTTTTTGTAATGTTGCTGGTGTAAAGTATGTGCGATTACCTGCGCCTTTACCATCACGACCGCTCGCCGTTGCAAACGCACGTGCAACTTCGGACTGCTCATTACGTTGTGTTGCAGCAGTTTGCTGTGCAACTTGCCCATTTTCTGGTGTCTTGTCTTTTGGTTTTGATTCAACCAATTCAAAATCAACATCTTCTGTTTCAACTGGTTCGTTTATCGTCGGTTGTTTCACACGATTTGGATTACGCAAATCTTTCTTCTTGGCCTGAACGCCTTTGATTGGTAAAGGGTAATAGCGATATGCTTCACTCAATGAATCTGGACCACCCAATTCTTCTATACGGTTCATAATTTCATCACGTTTATTTTCCCACGCCGGCATACGCGCACCCGCATAGCCCCCCTTGGGTTTTGCAAACTCATGCTTGGTCAATTCTTCCATCGCCTCCATCAAACGGCCACGACGAATTGCCTCGGGGCATGCATTGAATATCTGGGAATCAGATGCACCACCAAGAACATTGCGCAGATGGTTTATTTGGTTTATCAAATCATTTTCTTGCCTATGCAAATCTTCGGCTTTACTGCTTGTTGGATTTTTCTGCCGTTTGGCTTGAACCTTCTTCAATCTGTCGTGCAGGTTATACCATTGCTTTGCCTGAGCAAAAGTAATTGCCATATCTGGTTCACCGAACATCGGCAAGGCACGCGTTTCATGGTGTGGCAAATCTGGCCAGTCTTGTTCCTTTGGCAAAAATTCTTCAAACGGTGGTAATTCTGGCCGACCGATTGGCAAATAGCCGCGAACACCATCACCTTCGGGCAATTCTTTATGATGCTTTCCTTCGGGCAGATACCCACGAACACCGGGCGCCGGTGGCAACGGCCTTGGTTCTGGATCCGGTTCCGGTGTCGGTGTTGGGTCAATTGGTTTAGGTTCTGGTTCCGGTGTCGGCGTTGGGTCAATCGGTTTTGGCTCTGGTTCATGCTTTGGCATGTTGGGATTCATGCCAACACGTTCACGCGGTGTAGTTTTATTCTGATTATAATTTCCATACGCCGCCATACCTTCGCCGTTCACCGCCGCATAATTAGTTTCAACACCACCTACTTCATAAGAATTTTGCACAAAAGCGTCTTTACCACCAGTATATGTTGTCCAGCCTTCTGGATCATTCGGTTTAAAGTAATTATCTGTATGTACAGGGCGCCCATCAACAAGGCCAATTGTATTTGTGACACTAACATTATGGTCTAGACGCGCAACAACATCCATACCAGTTTGATTTATGGTGCCGTCTGAGTTGAACAGGTTGCGTGCCGCCACTAGGTCATCGTGAGAATAACCATATGCTTTGCCCCACGCATCCGTCATAACACGATGATTGCCACCACTGTACACATCATTGATATTTGGGTCCAGATGACTGTTATTCACATGCAGTTGCATATTATCAAATGTTTGACCGCCTGCATCGCCATTTATCATAATTGCACGATACGGGTCAATATTTGTTCCATGGGTCGCGTTATAGTTGTTGATTGCTTCCACGCGCTGTTGCAACAAATCTGGATTATCTTGATACCACATCTTGGCAATTTTTTTCGCATTATCCAACGCGTCTTGGCTGTATTCAGTGCGCGTTTCTGTATGACTCGTATCGATGGTTTCTTTATTTTGGAATATTTCGTTTTCTGGATGACTTTCATTAAATGCATTTATTGCAGTATTTGCAGCCATACGACCTGCAAAGCCGCCCGCAATAACCGCGCCGGCATTTGCAATCGCCCATGCGATAGATTCTGCACGCCCCATATTTGATGCACGCGCATCTTTGAATGCCTCTAATGCATTTTTCGTACCACCAATCGCCAAGGCACCAAAACCAAGCGCTTGGGCCGCCTGGGCCATACCGGCCGCACCAAAGCACATCGCAATCGCCGCGATGGCCGAAACACCCAAAGAACTAACTAATCTTTTATCAGCCAACAAATCTTTTATACCTGTGGGCTCGCCACGCGCCATACGCGCCGCGCGCCAACGACGAATTTGCAATGCCGCCAGCCCAATGCCCGTCACAATACCGATTACCGCAAAACTCATTGCAATCGACACACCCGCAACCGCCGCGGCCGCCGTCGCAATCGTCGTAATAAGGGCACTTGCCACAAATGCACTTGCAAAGCCCTTTAAAATCCGTTTCATCATTTCGACGCGTTTGCTGGATTTCGACACATTCGTCATACGAACATTTTTCATTTGATCAACGCGTTCAATCGGTTTGAAAACCCTGTCAAAAAAATGTCCAACTTTTTGTGCACCGCGACCAAGTTTAGCTTTTACGCGGGCCGCCCAACCTGCGGTCGAATTACAATGCGCATCTACCGCCGCAGTATAACCCGCATCAGAAATCATCCCACCATTTTCGGAAATTTCTTTCAAAATGGCATCACGTTTGCGCGGATCGGTAAATTGGTCTGGATCATCGATTGCACCCCGAACAACCTTGTCCGCCATGGATGTTTCATACAGTTTGAACAACAATTCGTCATTGACTTCTTGTTCCAAAGCACTTTCGTCAATTTCTTCGTCGATTTTTGCAGCATGCTTTTTAACAACATCATGACGCGCAAATTCAACCATAGACGCCAAGCGTCCATCTTTAATCATGGTACGGTCGGCTGCATAATCAGCATACTCTTTGCCTTCGGCATCGACATATTGTGGAATAACTTTGTTTTCTGCATCCAAAAATTTGAACTTCGACGCCAAAGTTTTAGTATTGTTAGATAACTCTGCGTGGCCCACCGCATCGTTCACGTCTTCCCAATGTGCCTCTAATTGCGACGCCTTTTTCTCGTTCAGGTTAAATATACCCCAATGATTATCATATTCAAAAATGCGTGCGTTCAAATATTCAAGATTTTTATCTATTTCTGCGATTTTTTCGGCATCATTTTCCTTGTCCAGATTTTCTTTGCGCGCATTCAACATATCGACCATGCCCGCATAAACATCGGCAACATTATTCAAATCAACAACTGGATACGACACGCCATTATCAACAATCATTCCGCCAGAATTTGCCAAATCTGCGGACATTTCATCTATATGCTCTGCAAGTCTTGCCAGTTTTTCCTTTGCGTCATCTTCACCATTTTCTGCACGCGCAGACAAAGCCCGATACGCGCCCGCCAAAATCGCAGGAGTCGCGCCGTTAAAGTTTTCGTCATCGCCAATAAACCTTTCGCAGAATTCAAGCCGCGCCTTTTCATCCAACTCAGGCACCTTGTAAATGATATCATTTACAATTGTCAAATTGTCTGCATCTGTGGCCCGCTCTACATCAGCTTCTGACAACTGGCCCATTGCGCCATAAGCACGCGCAATATTTTTAGCAAACAGCAAAGTATTCTCGTCTGAATTCGGCAAATACATTTCAATATCTGGCATAGTAAAACCCTCTCGCTTTTGATTCTTTATTCATGTTATTTTATCATAAAAACACCTGTAAAAAAAGCGTATTTTATGTTACAATCATTGCATGATTTGGTCGGTAACTTTTTTAATTGTTGGCTTCATTCTATTGTTTCGCGGCTCTGATGCGTTTGTTGATGCCGCCGCCAGCACTGCACAACGGATGCACATTCCGCGTCTTATAATTGGAACGACACTTGTTGCCATGGGGACCAGTGCCCCAGAGGCTGCAATATCTATCGCGGCCGCCATCCGCGGCGCAGATGGTATTTCCATAGGCAATATTATCGGCAGTAATATTACAAATGTTTTTCTTATATTGGGACTGACCGCGCTGATTGGTGCACCAGTAATACACAAAAATACCCGCCAATATGAATTGCCTTTTGTTGGTATGATAACATTGTTGTTATGCCTTGTTGGGCTTTGGTTTGGCGCAATATCGCGGACATCGGCTCTGTTGTTCCTTGTTTTATTTTTAGGGTTTATTGGCTATACGATTATAATGGCGCGCCGCGGACATTCAGACGGCGAAGAAATAAAAGATATATCTTGGGGTAAAACGGTAATTATGATTATCGGCGGATTGGCCGCGATAGTATTTGGTGGCGAACTTATAACAAATTCCGCGACAAAAATTGCAACATATTTCGGTGTTTCTCAACGCGTTATTGGTTTAACCCTTGTTGCTTTTGGCACAAGTCTGCCCGAACTGGTGGTCAGTATAACCGCGGCAATCAAACACGAATATGATATTGCGGTTGGCAATATTATCGGTTCAAATATATTTAATATTTTGTTCGTTCTGGGGACTGCGGCAATGGTCCGCCCTATTCCGTTTCAAACTGCATTTATTACCGATGGTGCAATTGCACTGATGGCAATTGCAATGTTGATGATATTCACCGTCCAGCATTCCAAACTGGGGCGCATCGGTGGTATTGTATTTTTATGTTCTTATGTGGCTTATTTAGTGTATTTAATTGCTTAAAATGCGTTTTTTATCCATTTGATATGTCGGCCATAGATTATTATAGCATCAAATCTAGCCTCGCCTGTCCAACAGCGTTGAATCAAATAGGTTTCCGCCGCAGCACGCAAACGCTTTATCTGCGCATTTGTAATCGCATCCCACGCGGTCGCCAATGTCTTACGATGTTTGACTTCAACAAAAACAATAAGATTGCCGCGGCGTGCAATAATATCTATTTCTGCCCTGTTAGTATAACGCCCCGTCACATAGCGACGCCGCACTATCCTAAATCCATGCAGCATCAAATACACGCACGATAAAAATTCAGAAAACAAACCTGTTCTATAAGAATTCATTTAAAACGCATAAGGTTTTGCCGCAAAGTTATCTTGGGCCTGATGAATATTGCGAGATTCATCTTCACTGAAACGGCCACAGTCCACCAATTCCAACTCGCCATAATACGCCGTCATAAGTGGGTCATAAGAATTATCTGAACTGGCCCACTTGTCAGATTCTGCGTTCGGAACACCGTATTTATCCAATACGCCCTGCCACCATTTCATTATCTTTTTGTCTTTTTGGTTTTCGAACTTTTCGTTATCGCCTTCGACTTCGTTCACATCGTTTTTATAGACAATTTTCCAAACCAAGTTGTCGGTTGCGTTGCTTGTAAAATAAACGTCTATGGTTTCGCCTGTCAGGTCACGCACCAAATGCAACTCACCTGCATACAACAAGCCGCGTGCCCGCGCCAACGAGCGAATACAACGTTCCAACTTTTCCGGAGCATAAACTTTCTGTTGACGGCATTCATAGTCCAAATTGTATTTCCAATCTGGATGGATTTTATATACAACACTGTCGCGCGGTCTGTTTGCGTACAACCCATTTTCACGTGCAACCATTTGCGCGTCTTCGAAAGTCATTCCTAACATTATGCCCGCAATATCAAACCCCGCAACCGCCACAGGCGCGGCACCAACATTTATCGCAACGCCGTCCATGCGGCATTCGCCCGCAGTATCATTCGTTTCTATTGCAACACTGTCCAACTCGGTATCTGGTGCATCGTACGAGTAATCATCATAATCAAAACTTGCCGCGTATGCAGGTACCATCATAAGCATCAAAAAGGCAAACCACAATTTTTTCATATTTTATCTTTTAATCCTTTACAACATCTTGAACCTGGAAACTGAAAATCGCCGCTGGGTCACCCCTGCGCAGCAACCAATTACGCACCGCCATAAAATCAGATGCAACCTGAAAATTCGTGTCCGCCAATTTCAGATACATCGTGCCGCGCTCTGTGGTTGGTGTTTCGGTCATATCATTTGGTTTATACCATGTTTTCAACTCATAATCAACCCGCAAGTAATCATTTGTTTCAGAAGTTAAAATTTCATCAAACACTTTAACCGTTCTACGCGCACCATTTTCGGCTAAATCTTTCATATCTGGCGCAACATTTTTGACCCAATCTTTGAAAACTTTATCCCCAGACATCATATAAACCATAGATTTGCCATTGTGTTCCATTCTATCTGCTATATTTTGGGCGTTTGGGATAATATAAAAATATTCTGTCACATATTTTTGAATCAGCCAATCACGAATCCTGCGCGGACCAACCTGGGCGAAAGACCGCGGTGTACTGATAGATTGACTAAGCCGAAAGAAATATGGCCTAACATTTATTTTATCGGATGTATCATACACTATTGCGACCAAACAGATGACCGCAAATATCGCCACCATCGTAATCAAGCCAATAAAAAATCCCGCCAGTTTTTTCATTTTACTCCCTGTACGCCTTGAAATCCGACACATAGAACCCGAAAGTTTGTGGGTACTTTTCAAGATTGCGTGCAACCGTCACATAGGCGATAACATCAAATGCCTCGGTACGTCCCGAAACATGACCACGAACCTTCCATACACCGCCCGCAGGCGTAGCCGAACCCACTGGCATAACCATCAAAGTCTTGGCATTTAAACTCCATGTTTCACCTAAATCAGCAATCGCCTGATGTATCGGCAGCACCTTGGTTTTAAAGTTTTGATATAATTCTTCGCCCGCAAGACAATATATTCCGCATTCTTGGGCGCCCGCACTGCTGGTCGGGATACGAGTATCACAAACCTGTGTACGATTACACTGCGCCCAGTTCGCGTCATTTATATCCATATCTGAATTCACTGCAAACCAGTTTTCTGCAAATATACCAACCACAGAACGTTGAACCGCGTCATAGTAGGTAAGGCTTCTTTTGATATCGGACCGCCCGACCAAACGCCATTCGCCAACAGGTGCATCAACATAAATTACAAAAGGATCAATTGTTCGATTCTTGATCAACCAAGGAATTGCAATACAGCCAAAAACAATCAAAAATAATGATACAGCAATCCAAATACCAACAGTGCGGGACAACGCAACACGACGTCCCGCCGGAAAAGCAGAAGTATTAAAATCTTCTGGGTAATCCAATTATCTCTCCCTCTGGTCTTGCGCGCACGCGGCCTTAGGCACGATAAACCATTATGCAGGCGCAAGGACTTAGTTTTAATTCATTTGTGTCATACCCAACACCAACCGGTTCGCGGTCATAAATCTGGCCACAACCCGCCAATGCAAGTCCAACAAAAATACCAAGCACTAATTTTTTCATACCTTTCCCTCTTGATTTAATTTTATTATAAAAAACTTTTATACTTTCGGTCAAGTGTTAAAACTGGGTTTCAAATGACAACAAAAATCTGCGTTCACGATCATACTTGTTCATTTTTAACGGCCAGCCCCAACTGAAATTCATTGGTCCCATTGGCGTATTCCAATATATACCAAATCCTGCCGAGGTTCGCCAACTTTGATCAATATAATTATCTTGGGGTATCCCCGTCAGTGGATTTGGAAAAGTATCTTCGCGTGCAGGCGGCTTGCCCAAGATACCATAATCTGCGAAAACAAATCCTTTTATCTGGTATTCGTCAGGAATAAATATAGGAAAATTCAATTGCGTTGAACCATTAAACTTCCACATACCACCAAGCGAATAAGTATCATAATACCAATTACGACTGCCAACGCCGGCGATATCAAAACCACGTAAAGATTCCCCGCCCAAGAAATAACGATATACACGCGGCACATAATCATCACCAATCGTCTGGATATAACCGAAATCAAGCGATGTTTTTATTTGCCAGCGGTCATCCAAGAACTTTACCATCGCAATCATATCTGCGTTATAGCGCAAAAAAGTTTCTGTACCACCGAAACCGGTATATGCAATTCCA
>Ga0310690_10006925_pt1 | contig 14725 bp, 5 predicted proteins | sample AusTroGonzalo_MG_2_FD_207661 | JGI IMG/M metagenome (GOLD analysis project Ga0310690, IMG submission 207661) | Bovine rumen microbial communities from tropical cattle in Woodstock, Queensland, Australia - Gonzalo_04 (v2) (version 2) | ecosystem: Host-associated > Mammals > Digestive system >...
GTTTTAGCACCCGTGACACGCACACGGTATATATATTTTACCGGAAAATATCTATGGCTGCGATGCAAACGTGGGGCAAACCCCATCTGACGCGCCAACACCATTCCCTTTGTATTCATATTTTCAAAATAAATGTACGCCCGGCCGTTGCTTGCACGAACAACCTCTGGAACCTCGCCTAATACATCTGCTAATAACACAGCATCAAACGTCGCATTATGCACAAAATATTGTGTTTCGGCACCAATCGCGCTAAAAACATTCTTTACATGTTCTACAAATCTCATATAAAACACCTTGTTATACGTTATACCACCGGTATAATACACAAAAAATCTTTTTTGTCAAGCAATATATTCTGGGATTATATGCCAACACGATGGGTCAATTTCAGCATGAATATAGATTCATTGCCAAATTCGTCGATATTATTCGGGTTCACCCGGTAAATGAATCCCAACGCGCCGTCGGTAAATTTACCAAAATTATGGCGATATTCACCAGTGAACCGCAATTCGCGGTTTTTTGCGCTTAAATCAATTTCCGCAACATGCGTATCCGTAATATCCAATGCAAAATTACCATCGTCTGTATCAACAACATTATAATCAGCGTACGCATATTTCAAAGCGCCGTGGCGAACCGCCAATGGTTGTGCGACACTGAACCGGAAATTACCCCAATCGGCACCCAATGCAAATGCGTTTGATTCCAATGGCGACACACCCAACACCATATTTCCAACCCCATCGGTTGTTGTTCGTGCAAATGTAGCGCGCGCCGTCAATTTCAGTTTATCAATCGGACGGAAACTGATTTCGTTATCAACATAAACGGTGTGCCCCGCCCCCATATTTAACAAACCATCGGTATACGCCCCCAGCACCGTGTTCGTTTCATTGGCCGTTCCAATTGTTGTATTAAACCCAAACCGTTCACCGTTCCACGCCACATTTGTCGATGCACCATGGACAAAACCCAAACGCGCCGGTTCATACATTGCTGCAACCGTTGGATCGTGTTCCACCAATGATTCATCGGTTATGTTTCCGGAAAACGCACGCGCGCCAAACGACCAATTACCAAAATCATATTTCGCGTCGGACACAACCGCGTTTGATGCCAAACCCAAAATCGGGTTGTTCATCCCGGCAAACCGCGAAGCACCGTCCGTAAAGTACCGCTGGTACCCACCGGCGAAATTCCAGTTGCCCGATTGCCAATCTAATTTCATAGTATCCAATCCGCCCATGTTGTCATTATATGCGCGTTGCGAAGTTGTCATGGAAAATCCCATTTGCCCAATTTGAACACGGCTTTGTTCATCATTGCGGGTTTTTAATTCACCCAAAACATCGCCCATATATAAACCATGTTTTGAATTTACACCCAACGCAAAATCATTTGTCCAAACACGCGGTAATGACAATTCGCCATCAATACTGGTCAACACATCAAATGCCGCCGTGTGCAATGTCACATCGCGTGCGCCAAACGCGCTTGAACCGCGAAACGCCGTATTTGATGCCGCACGCCAATACGCGTTACCCGATGTCGACACAATGTCGGTCCCATTGTAATAGTAAACGCTTTTACCCGGTGTTGTCGCACGTTCGACATTGATTACGCCATATCCAAACACCAATTTGAACGCATCCAGATAATTCATTGCGCCACCGTCAACATATGCCTGATATTCATCTGGCAATTCATATAAGCCCTGTAAATAAGACGACAATGCATCCGATGTCGTGGCCTTGCCATTCAATGTCCCAAGGTACGCACCATCCGCGGTCAATGCCGCCAGCGCAAATATTTGTTTATTATCCAGATATGGAAATGCCGATTTCATCGCACCAAATGCACCCGCCGCAGACGCCACCGCTAATTCGTCCGTCGCACCAACCGATGCAAAGCACCAAGGATCAATACCATTCGCCCCCTTGCCCGCGACACCACACATACGCGCCCGATAATATTTGTTTGTCGATTCATCTTCATCATTAGAAGCATCTGGCCACTGCATCAACAAATATTTTCCGGACGGTGTATACGCAGAAATATTGCCAGAATAATGTGTTACCGGTGTTTGCCCCACGGCGACAATGGATGCAAACAAATGTTCCAAATTGTCATAAACCAATGGTGCCGCGTTTTCAAATGTTGCATCAACCGCCGCCCCAGAATAATGGGAATCCGTTTCGACCGCACCGGTTGAAAACAGCACCAACGGCAAATATGCCGACCCCAGATTATAAAAGAAATTGTATGAATCGGTCCCCGGTTGATACGTTCCGTCATCATCCCCGTATAACGAATTCACATATGCAGTAAACGCAACATTGTACGCACTTTTATCCGTAATATCTGGATTGACAGATAACAAAGCACTTACGGTCGGGGCATCCGTTGCGTGTAATGGTTCAATGACACTTGCGTTGGCAAAAATATCCGGACGTGAACGCGCACCAACATCGCCCGCCATATACAATGTTGCGGCATTTCGCAACGCCTTGTAATTATAATAGTCTGTGGGATCACCGTTTACATCAATACCCCCGCCGGTGCGAAAGATTGTCATTTGCCCATATGGCATAAAGCCCATATAGTCCGGATTCGAAAAACCAGAATTCGCACCACCAACAATCTTAGCCAATAAATTGTCATAGTCGGACGCGTCCGCATTTTCAACCGCCGTTCCGTGTCCCGATAAATCAAATGTGTTCACCATTGTAGCATCTTCGTCCGTGGTTGAATCAGAAATCTTGGTTTCCGCCGTATCACCAAACGTAATGGCATTATTGTAATATTTGCTGGCTAAATTGGTATATTCTGGTTCGACAATCGTCGTTCCGCTTAACTGGGTCCACGCAACCAATCGATCATCTAATGAATCCATTTCGGCGGTAAAATTACCCGCCGGTTTACCATGCATATTGATTCCATTTGTGGTGACCAGTGCAACGTTTACCGGGCGCCCACCTTCGACAATATACCCGGGTACCGCATATCCATTTAAAACACTTTTTGGAACCGGTGTATGACCGGTGTCCGCATAACGCAATGTCCGCATTCCATTGTATCCACGCGCCATTGCCGAATAACCATGCATCATCAACAAATAATTTTGTGTCATTGTGGAATTATTCATCAATGTGTAATTTTTGTAATACGAACTTGATTCATCCGACGGGCTGTAAAAATTTAAATTGTTGGCATATTCCGCATTTTCCGCCGCCGCGTCCGTCATTGCCGGACCATATGGTAACGTGAATGCCGGGTTTGGCGTTGAACCGCCACCGCCACTGCCACCGCCATGCGACCCACTGGACGAAGAAGATTTATTATCGTTCCCTGGATCCAACACATCCGTCAATAAAAACAATCCGCCAACAACAACGGCGGCACCCGCCGCCGCTAATGTTATGCTTTGGGCAGATGACAACCCGCCGAACAAGCCCCCACTACTTCGTGGCTTATTCTTTGAATTATATTGTTTAATTTGACGATCACACTTTGACGCATCAGCACCGTACATTTGTAATATCTGGGCGGCACGCAAATCATTATTCATCAATGCCGTACAAACAATCGACAGCCCGGTTGAATCAACATAATTCACATCCGCACCATTGTTTACAAGTATTTCAACCTGTTGAATATCGGCGTTTTTTGCCGCCGCCAACAACTGTGCCGCGACCATAAAATCATTTGGTGCACCGAATGATGAAAACGGCACCAGGAACATCAAAAAAGCGAAAATCCGCATAAATCTCATAAACTTCTCTCTGTGTTGATAATTCTAACACATATTTTGCAATGCTGTCTAGCAAAAAATAAAATCCCCATGGCGAACCATGGGGATGGACTAGAAAACAACACTAATTATTTAACGACATTTAGAACGAGTTCCCAGATAAACTCTTGTCGTTACCGAACAACCACGCATAATATCATTCAGATTATCGTTGCTTGATTTCGGTGCATTTGTATTCACATCTTTCACAATACCATTGGCATTGACGATGATTGTGCCACTGTTGTCACCGTTGACAATGACTGCTTGTTCTGGTTTTTTAGCATCGTCATAGACAACAACCTTGTCTTCGCCCGACACGACTTTAACAACTGGTTTAGGTTCACAGGGTTCTGCCGCTTTTACTGGGGCTGGTTTTGTGGCAACCGGTTTTGCCGCTGGCTTTTTCACAGCTGGCTTTGTATTGCAACCACAATCAACCGTTTTAGCACTTGGTTTGCAACCGCACGCTTTGGCATCACGACAAACATCCAAAGAATCACGCAATACCACAATTGTGCTGTCTTTTTGTGCAATCAATTTCTTGCATACTGCAACAGAATCTCTCAATTCTCTAATTTTACCATTGGCATTAGCTATTACAACACCGGCATCATCCAACGCTTCTTTAGTATCTTGAAAGGCCGCGCGCCATTCAGATGCTTCTGAACGTGCTTCATCTTTATCGCTGCATTGCCAAACACCGCAAATAACTGCAATAGTCGCAACTGTTCCGGCGGCAACATGAGCCCAAAATCTTTTATCCTTAGCCATTTTTTATTCCTTTGGTTTATATGACTAAGACAAATATAGACAAAATATATCCGTTTGTCAAGTACCAAATATAAATTTTTCTTTTTTCCCTTTGCACGTCCCCCAGATTTTTGATATAATTAGGCATCAGAGAGAAATGATTAAAAAACTTGCTTTTACACTGTTTTTGGGTGCGCTGGTGCCGATTTTGGGGCATGCGGCGACCTGTTCGCGTGCAAATTTAATACGATGCCTGGATTCCGCATGTGCTATAAACATGTCGTCAAACCCGGCGGCGCGGTGCCAATATTGCGGAACCGCAGACGCGGGCGAACCAAATGACGCGGGCATGCGCGCTGTTTCCGTTGGTACCTCTTCAAAATACACCATTTCCGCCCGCGATTTAAAAAGCGCCCCAACCGACCCCGGCGAACGCTATGTTTGGGCATCTAATAAGTGTATTGCCATGGTTGACGGTTGCACCGCGGAAAACATATCGGACACATACGACCCATTGATTGAGCAATCTTGCACGGCGGCGGGGATAAGCGCGCAAATGCTGGTTTTATTCGAAAATGCCCGCAAAACAAAGACATCGGCAACATGCAAATCGGAAATTACCGCGTGCATAACCGGCAACGCAAAATGTACCCCCGGGTACAGTGCCTGTGCCGAAGATGCCGATTTCGACAAATTCTTTTCGGAATGCTCTATTGCCGCACACGGTTGTGATGAATATCTGGCGGACATTCGTACAAATTTAACCAAATCACGCGACACCGCGATTAAAAATGCTGAAAACGCCATATTGGAAATTGTCCAATCCTATCGCGACAGTCGGGACAAACGGTTAAACGCAATAACCCAATCATGCAACAACAATGCCGGTCGCGACGCATGTATAGTATCAATATGTAATCGCAGTATGCCAAACCAATGCGATGCGGCATACCCGTCCGAAAAGTCAATGGCGACCCAGTTATGTAAATTCTATGACGTGGCATGTTCGACATTAAAATAAACGGATTATACAAAGATGATGTGTAAAAACGGAATTTTGAACAAAAGCATTTGCGGTGTAATAATCGGCATCTTGGCGTCCGTGTCAAATGCGCCCGCGGCAAATGTCGTTCAACGTGACACTGTTTCCGGGGCCCGGGTATCTGCCACACGTCCAACAATGGCGGCGCGACGCATGCCGACAATGACAACAAATGTGTCCACGTCCGATACAACGACATCTGCAACACCGGCGGACACAGCCGAAGTAATCACCGAAGAAGTGGTCGAAGAATCATCCGTTGAAAACAAATCATCGCAATTTGGTTCCGATTTGGCGTCCAAGTCCACCGCCGAACGCGACACATCGGCGTTGACCCTGGCGGAAATGGTTCGCGCGCAACGTGCGGCACTGGACGCGGCGGACGCGGAATTGGTGACATCCCCAATGGTATCTAACCTGTCCGGGACGGGCGAAAACATTTGCGATGCGACACTGCGCGAATGCATGATGCAAAAATGCGGCGCGAATTTCAGCAAATGCATCGCCGACACCGACACAATATTTTTCGACAAAATGGACACATGCCGTCGCACGACAAATTGCACCGGCCATGAATATCAATTATTCTCGGTGGAAATCAAGGCCGACCGTGATTTAAATGCCAAATTGGCGAACTATAATGCAACGGTTGATTGCGGAAACAATTACGATGCGTGCATTGTTGCCCAATGTGGCACGAACTATTCTAAATGTATTGGTAAAAGCGCGGGCGATGTCGCCATCGCAAAATGCGATAACATTGCAAAATCATGCGTTGAATACGATTCTGGTCTGGCGATGCGCATGATGGCGGTGTTTGGTGAATTACGCCAGGATGCCGAACGCCAAATCGCCGCGGACGAATTAAAGCTTTATGACCTGCGCGAAGAAATGCGTTCCGTTTGCACGCGTTTGGGCGCCATGTTTGACGAACGCAGTCTGGATTGTGTTTACACGGTGAATTTCCGCGCGGGCGACGACGCGACAATTTACGCATCGAAAAAGTTATATGCCGGTTCCACATTTGATTGCACACCGAATTGGTTTGGCATAGACATAACGACATTCCGTGAAAACGCGTTCCGCACAACCCGGGAACAGTCATCGGCATCATCTGCGATGTTGGGTGCGGGTCTGGGTGTTGCAACGGGCGCGGTAACGTCGGGCGCAATTGGTCGCGCGGTTGATCGTCACACCGCAGACAAAGCATTGGCGGACGCAATCCAGGAATGCATGCAATATTACACCGAATCCGAATGCCTTGCAAAAATCGACCAAAACGACGATTCCGCCAAACAAGATGACGGCCAAGGCGCCGCCCCTAACGACCAGGCAGGGCGACGATAATTCATCGGGTAACGATAACGGCAACGAACAGTAAACACCATGAAAAAAATATTGATTGCTTTTTTATTTATTCTTACCGCGATTCCGGCGGCATTTTCCGCCGATGAGTATGCGGTTCTCTGTATATCAGAAGATACAACCGAATCCATTTGCGACCCAACCGATAAAAAATACAAAGTCATCAAAGGCACTATTGTTGAGGCCAACACTAACTACAAAAACAAAATATCCACCGTAACAATCACTTTTACACCCGATGATCCCACGGAACAATTAGTATCGCGTACCGCCGGCCCATCCTTTGCATTTCAAATTGAAGATGGGGTCCCTGGGAAAATAACATTCGTTGCCAAAGGCTACACACCCCAAACAGTCGATGCCTCATATTTCAATGAGAGTGGAAAATATATTCAACTAACCCCCGAAGATGGCACCGGTTCTGGTAAACCAACAATACTCATCTCACGTGGTGTTATCGACGCTGCAACCATCACCGCCAAGGCGTCAAACAAAACAGCGGAAACCGAAAAGCCCGCAACACCCGCGCCCACGGCGAAGCCAACCGATACTCGTACATCCAACACTCGTGGTGCAAAGGCCGCCACAAAACAAACCGCGCAACCGGCCACCCCAAAACAAGAACCGAAAACCGAACCCCACGTGGTGCTAAATAGTGTCACTGGTTACATATATGATGAAAATGGTGAACCACTTATCGGCGCGAATATTACACCCATTGGCATAGCACCAGATGGGCAAAATGCCAGCGCAGCAGATAAAAACGGTCACTTTGATATAGCGAATTTTCCCAAGGACACCGATGCCAAAGTATCTTACATTGGATATAAAACCCTGACCTTTTCAGCAAACGAACTGGGCAAAGATATGAAGATATACATGGAATTAGATGATACAAAGCTATTAGCGAGTACGGTAAAAATTTGTACATCTGAACAACTACCTGACCATGCGAGCTCTGGTACCTGGTTCCCAGAATATACTGCCCCGGACGGCAGTACATCGCAAGAGGCATATTGTAAAATAAAAACATGCACGGACGGTTATCAACGGTCAAATGATCAAAAAAAATGTGAGCCATGTCCGTGCGGAACAGAGTGGACATCTACGCCCGATGATACCGGCACACAATGTATTAGATGGATAAAGAATCCTGAATGCACATCTGAAACAGACCCGAAAAAACCCGCGCATGCCGGCAAAGCCTTCAAGAATTGCGATGGCGATACTGTGTATTGTAAAGTGGAAGATTGTTCGGTCGATTGGTTAAAGAAATCTGACGACTCAAAAAGATGTGTTGTAAATTGTCAGTCTTCCAAAGTCCACGATGAACTAAATGCACTCTACACGACAGAAGTTACAAATGCGCCTGCTCTTCCACAAAATTTGAAAAACATCAAAATTACCGATTATTGTAAAGCAACCGCATGTGATGTATCGAAATACGACTTGAGTAATGACATATGTGTATCCAAAGAAGGGAAAGATTGCGACCCCAATGTAGAAAATGCCAAGGGCGGTAAATATGTAAAAGCCAGAAATGGCGATATATTGTGTGAACCAATATGTAATGGTGAAAATTATCGTGTGAAATTGGATGGCGGTAAATATTCTTGCGTGTTAAAAACAGACCGTGAAAATGATGCTTGCACCACAAAAGAATTAAACAGTATGAACGTTCCGCATGCAAAGCACGGTATGGTCAAAGAGTGGGACAAAAATACTGGCGAAGTAAAATCTTGCAAAATCGATGCTTGTGACAATGGTTGGTTGCCAAATGCGGCCGGCAATGGATGTTATGAAATATGCAACCCAGAAATAACCAATAAATTAAAAGCCGACGGCGCATTTGATGTTCGGGTATCTGACGATGGGAAAACTTGTGTCCCTAATTCTTGTAAATGCGAATACACACTAACTGATGATAACAAATGTGTCGCATGGGCTGCATCTGGGTATACAGAATGCAAACCAAAATCCGAAGGTGCAATAAACGGAACCCCAGATTGTGACGGTGGCAAAGAAGTTTGTTATATCACCACATGTGATGAACCAAAATATACACTCGAAGGTACCGCGGGAACGGCAAATGCCAAATGTGTATCCAATGTTGGCAAAGATTGCAACGATGTTGTCGCCCTGCCCGAAAAAGCAACCGCGGGTAAGCAACGCGAAATTGGTGGTCAAATGAAGTGTGTCGCAACCGCATGCGAAACTGGATATAACCTGCGGCCTGATGGTTCGGCATGTGTTCCAAAAATGGTATTGCCACTGGACAAATACCAGGATAAAATCGCCGATTTAAAAAACAATGCCGATGCAATGCATGAAAAAGAAAATTCTTGGCAAAACCGTTTAATTGGTGCGGCGGGTATTGGTGCAACCGGTGTTGGTGGTTCTATGGTTGGTGCGGCTTTGTCCGAACGTGCGGCCGATGCCGCGGCGGAATCCGCAATGCGTGAATATGTCGGCACGTTCAGTTGCGATTATGGCAACGACCAATTGATTGATGGCGGCACGGTCAATGTTGAATTGCCGGGCGGCAACGACTTGATGGAACTTTACGCAGATTACACAACACGCGCCACAGATTTAAAGGTACGCAAGGACGCATTGGGTATGCGCGCCGGCATTGAATCTGAAATCGTGATTCCAAGTGCCGATACGGGCCTTTATGAATACAGCCCCGATGGCGTGGCCAGTGGTTCATATGCGTCAATCGCGCGTGCAATATTGTATGCCGACGGTCCAGATGCAGATATGTGGGCGGCACAAAAACAAGCCACCGCAGACAAATTAAAAACCGGCGCAATCGTCGCGGGTGTTGGCGCGGTGGGATCCCTGGCCGCAAATATCGCCGTCAACCACAACAACCCGAATAAAGTGAAAGAGATTAAGCAGACATATGACAGAATGCGGATTCCATTTAACGACTTGCAACGCAGAAACGATAGCCGACCACTGCCCACCTGTTCGGACATTGACAAGAATGCCAACGGGACGTTGGGTAATTGCGTATGCTATAACCAACCAACTAAATATTGGTTTAATGCCGAAGAAACGCCAGCATGTCAAGAATGCAAAGGCGACCTGGTCGTAAACCAAACCAGAAGTGGTTGCGAATGCCCCACAGGCACACAACCAGATACACAAGACTCTACAAAGTGCATTAAAGTTGATGAAAACAAATGCAATTATACCGGCGACATAGTAGTATCTGCCAGCGATGGCACGTGTAACTGTATGACAAACGCCGATAAAAATGGCACCGTTTGTACATGTCCATATGGTTCCACCGATGGCAAATGCAATCCGGCGCCGAAGCCCGAGGAAAAACCAGATACCCCACCACAAACGCCAGAGGGAAGCACGATCGCAACCGTTAAATTACAAGCAGACAAATATTTTGCTCGGGGCAGTTATGCATTAAATAATGATGCCAAACAGGATTTACAGCAATTTATCCAAGATGCGCAATCAGCAGCAAATGATGCTGTTCCGCCAATTGATTTAAAGACCGCTGATGATTATTGTGTAATTATTGTTGGTAAAACAGATCACCAACAGTTCTCAGCAGCAGCACAAAAACAAGGAAAAAATAATACTTGGTTATCAAAAGAACGTGCCAACACAATTAAAACAGAACTTGAAAAAGCCGGGTTTACAAACATAAAAACATACGGTATTGCCGATAAAGATTGCAGCAACCCGTCACGTGGCGAAGTTCCAGAATGTCGTGTGGTAGTAGCAAAACTTATTGCTGGTTCTTGTGATGCAAATTTACAAAATAATGAAGCACTGACAGCCTTGCAGACGGCAATTGAATTTGCTACATCACAAGATGGTATATGGGCAGTATATGATCAGTTTACCGGAAAATCACAGTAAATATAAAACATTCGGTTATTCCCCGCCCGTGTGGGCGGGATTTTTTTCGTCGTGTGACACCCACTCTTTATTTATCATTACTGGTGTGGCAAAATAATATTTTATTTATTCCCAGCGCGTGACAATCCGGTCACCATCCCCCCCCCTTGTCATCGCGAGCATCGCGTGGCGATCCAGTCAATTATGTTGCGCCATTGGCGCGTGCTATTATCACCAGATTGCCACGGTCAATGCGTTCCCCCGCAATAACGATATGCCGATACAAACACAAACAATTAAAAAACGCGCCGTGGCGCGTTTTTGTATCCTAGAACCGATATGATCCAGACAATCGAACTTTATGCATCTGCAGAGCATTATTATATTGATAACGATAATCCAGACCAAACTGGAATCCCGATACGGAAACAAATTCCACACCACCACCAATATTCGCCCACAATGGATCGATATTTATGTCATATTTGGTATATCTTTTGGCGGGGGCAAATTTGAACCGTACGAAATCAGGCGCGCCCAACACGTCATATTCCACACCCGCCGATGCATACGGACGAATCTGGAACCAGGACGATGGATAGAAACGTTTCTGGGCAATCAACGAATATCCTGGTGTGAATATCATATATCCATCGGAATCTAATTGCATATATTCATCACCCGCCGCCTTTTCCTTGACCGAGAACCCAAAATTATAACCGACACGGGCATACAAATTACCCACAATATACTGATTCAGCCAGTCGTGCAAGAATCCCCATTCGGAAATCACACTGAACGCGGTACCAGAACCATCGATTTTTGAAACATAATTTTGTTCACGCGACACATCCAGCAAATGCAAATCCAAGAATGCATTTCCATACAAACGTGTTTTGATTCCCAAAATCTTCATCAAATATGCACCAACACCAATATCAGTATCCGCAACATCAATATTGACATTACCATCGATACGTTCATTTGGTCTGTAACTTAAATCAAATGTATCCGTATCGTCCGCCGCCATATGCGACACACGACCCGTAATACCCAAAATCAAAGTTGATGAAGTTTGCCAATCATAACCCCCAGTTATGCTGAACCGATCACCATTGGCACGTTTACCATCCCGCAGGTTTTGATAGAATAAACCATAATCAACATCAACCCAAACCTTGTCCAGATTACGATGACGATTCCAAATAAATTCATCCAACATATGATCTTCGAAATCGCGGAACGTGGTATGTTCATCCAACAGTATATTACCCGCCAACAATTCTACTTCGCGTGGTTGAACCAAACGGCTGAAACGCGCCAATCCGGTTCCATCACGATCCAGCACATATTGTTCCATGCGGTTATACAATTCGTTCCCCAATTCTTCAAGATTGGTATCTTCAAATATCACAGGTATCGCCTCTAATGGTGTGTGATTGTTAAATCCGGCATCTTCTAATGCACCCGCAATCATCTCATCCAGCGCGCCCGCCGCATCATGTTCACCACCGGTATGATCATCGACGCGATCAACAATCGGTTGAATCTTGAATATTTCGACCGGACCACCGAACCGTGAATCAAACACGATATAAATACTGTCGGTAACCCCGTCTTCGTCAATGTCGCGTACCGTCAAATATGCCGGCAAATTAACCTCGGTCTGACCCGCATTTGCGTTCGCCGCAATCGCGCCATCAAAATATTTAAAGCATCTTGTTCCATCTGCATTACAGAAATTGACATTCAAATTGCGAATATTGTCCGCCAATTCCGACAAGCCGGTATCTGAATGCAATAACCATATCGCAGTCCCAGAATCAACCATATCAAATATATCAATACCAATTTGGGGACTGGTCAACGGACTATCCGACAATTCTGAACCAACACTTGATACATCATAAATAAATTGCCCCCCGACCGAAATCAACGGTGCTGCATTTGTCGCCGCATTTGTAATCTGGCCAAATGTGTTATCATCCGCCAAAGACACGGTTGACCAATAATTGTATGTTGTTGAATCAATTACGACACCCGGATTCGGTAAAATTGCGGCATGCAACATACTGTTATTATCATATGTATAGTTGCCCCCAATATGCATATGTTCCAATCCAATAAACTGGGTTCCACCGGAAACACTGCCGGTCACATCGACATCCAACCAATCACCCGTTGGGTTTGCCTGGATCCGCAAATTGTTTGCAACAATATTTCCATCGACCGCCACATCACTGGATTTAATAATCATCGTGGATGCCCCATATTGATTTATTCCACCCACAATCAAATTAGATGTTGTCAATGTGTGATTTGTCGAAGTTATATTGATATCACCCGCGCCCAATGTACCATCATAATTCTGATACAGTACACCACCCGCCGTCAACGCACCGGTCAATGTCATATTATTTCCCGTAATTTTGGCGTTCCCAGATGTATTAGTAAACGACGAACCCGTGATATTTCCGCCATCCGACTTTAATACCAAACCACCTGTATTTGTCACGGCACCCAACGCCAAATTATTTTGAGTATGCAATGTCAAATTTGCTGCATTAGTTATTGCACCACCAATACTTATATCATTGGCATTGACCGTCGCGATTCCGGCAACGCCCTGGATACCGTTTGCAAATGTCGCGGTATTACCAATGTTATATTCGACTTCGCCACCCTCGACAACTAATTTACCGTTACTTACCGTCAAATTAGATGCACTCATCGTGCCGTCTTCCATCACAATCAATGAACCAACCGTGCCACCCTGATTTAAATCACCCGAGGACACAAGAACATCACCAGACACCGTGATTGCATCACTAAATAATTTTGTTGTTCCACCAGCCAATGTCATTCCACCAGACTCAATCGTTGCGCCATGCAATGCGACATTACCGTCCGACACATCGACCGAATCGATTTCCAATGCGTTATTCGCCACAATGGTCGCCACACCCGCGGCGTTTTGCAAACCACTCATCGATACATCATCACCAACAACATCCAATGTTCCGGCATTTGTAACCAATGCGTTTGTCGTCACAGATTCTGCATCCGAACTGCCAACACTAACCGCACTATCTTCATCGATATTTATCGCGGCCGTTTCGATTGTTAAACCATCAATGTTTATAACACCACCCTCGGTCGCGTTCATTGCACCCCCAAACACAACGGCGCCATCATCCGCGGATACATTTAATTCGCCGTCTTCACTGCTTACATTGACAACACCGTTTATATTCGCATCCGCCGCGGAAACAATATTTAATTCACCGTTTACAATGGACATACCGCCGGCAACATCGATATCTTGATTTGCCGCTGTTGTTTGCAATGTCAAAGAATCCGTATCATTGATAATCATACCAACACTGGGATTGGTTCCGTCATACCATATACCATTTGACACGTCGATATTTCCGGCCGTCGCGGAAACACTGTTGCCATGCATGATATATTTGCCATTACCCGACAACGAATTTAATGTTGTCTCATAGGAATATATTTCAATTGTTCCGCCATCACTTGCCGTAACGTCACCACCAACACTCAGCGTTGTTGTGTTTGTTGACGACCCCGCATTACCAAACGCAATATTGCCCTTGTTCGCCACAGATATGTCTTCACCAAGTTGAATGGCATTTGCCGCCAATCTGCCACGGCGCGCAATTGTGTCATCTTCGGCAATTACACTTCCAACAATGTTTATTCCACCGTTGGACGTGGTTAAAACAAATTGATTTACACCACTGTTTGCGACGTTTACATCACCCGCCCCGGTCGCCGGTGTTGCACTGAACGTCAAATCACCACCGATTTGCACACCATCACCAACATTTAAATTGTATGTGTTTGAACCGACATTCAACGCGCCATTAGACACCACCAAA
>Ga0310690_10006927_pt1 | contig 14722 bp, 21 predicted proteins | sample AusTroGonzalo_MG_2_FD_207661 | JGI IMG/M metagenome (GOLD analysis project Ga0310690, IMG submission 207661) | Bovine rumen microbial communities from tropical cattle in Woodstock, Queensland, Australia - Gonzalo_04 (v2) (version 2) | ecosystem: Host-associated > Mammals > Digestive system >...
TATTTAGTGGACTGGAGATAATATAGACGAACTCCGTAATAGTTTCCCTGATTTTATTAATAATTCTTGGCTTGTGGGAAAGACACCAGAATTATTTATTTATACCCTCGAAGGCAATATGCATGCTTCTGTAGGGGATTATATAATTATGGGAGTAGATAAAGAGTTTTACGCTTGTAAACCAGATAAATTTATAAAAACCTATGATATAATTGAGGAATAATATATGCCAGATTATTTTAGAGCTGATTTAGATAATGAAAAAACTTTAGAAAATTTAGAACTAATTGATACTATAATGTCAATACAATCTCACCTTATGGACTGTTTAGAAGCTGAAAGAGCGCCAGCCGCATATATCCATGGATATTGTAAAGCTATATTAGATTTTTCTACTCTTCTTTATAAGGAATTATAATAATGAAAACAGCTTTAATTATTTTAATATTTATTGTTTTCTGCTATGTGGCTTTTGTTATAGGCTACCGCGCAGGATATAACGATGGATGCGAAGATAATATTCTCGAAGAGTTCGGAGCCGAAATACAAAAAGAAGTAGAAAAAATAATTTAGGAAAAGAAAGATAAAAGAAATAAAAATACCGATTCCAAAATTTGAAAAATTCTAAAATTTATGATATAATTATTATAGAAAGAATAAGAAAGGAATCTTCTGAAATGTTAGATTTGGAAAAGGAACTCCTTAAAAGAACTTTTATCTCTATTAAAGAGGTATTGGATGATTACGGTTTTCCTAATCTTTATACTATCCATAAGAAAGATATGGAGAATTGGTATAGAGATACTATTACTAATATTAATTTTGAAGATGTTCTTGATTCGGATAGCGGCCAGGGCGTATTAATTCGTATTAAAGACGGTTATGTTCGTATCGAATACGGTGCGTCTAAAGTCGTCTTTATGACCAGTAAAATAGATAATTGGGTATTTAAAGTACCGTATAAAGATTATGAATCTAACTACTGCCAAATGGAAGTAGAGATTTATGAAAACGCAGAACGAGAAGGAGTAGAGGAGTTTTTCGCACCGTGTTATTTTCTAGAAAATTTCGACGGCGCGGCTATCTACGTTATGGCGCGCGCAGAAGTATCTTTCGATAGATTATATAGCGATTTATATGAGAGATTTTCTAGCGAAGGGCGTGCGGAAGACGAAATCGAAGATATGCTTATAGATATCGAAGATTCGGACGAGTACGTTGGTTGGCTTTTTCCTTATTACTCGGACTACAATTCTTTTGAAAAGTTTTCCGCGTTTCTTCATAGCTCTCATATTAACGACCTCCATAGCGGTAACATCGGTTATATCGGAGATAACGTAGTTCTAATAGACTATAGCGGTTACTTCGGTTAATCTAAGTTTTACCTAAATCCATAAAATATACTTCCTCTACTGACGGCGCAATTATGTCAGAGCGCATCAGTCCTCCCTTACAAATTAGATGCGCGCGGAGGAAGTATATTTTATGGATTTAGGAGGTTTAGGGACTTTATGGTAGATAGTAGTAGTATAATAGACGAAATTTTATAGAAATTTCCAAAACTTTTAACGTATTTTTATACGTTCGAGCTAAATAACGGTATAGAATACGGAAAATTTTAGCGTTCGCGCACCTCTACGTTAGAAGAGTACGCGGGAGAATTAGCTCCTAATATAATTCGAATACTCAATTATTATATAAGTAGAGATTAGGCTAATCTCTAAGAAAAGGAACTACGTATATACTACGTAGTTCTATTTTTATATAAAAATTTAGGGCGCGCGCACCACTACGAAAAATATATAGGAATAATAGGAATAAAATTTTCCAAAAATATGTATGGGTTTTAGAAAAATTTACTATTATATTTTTCTAGGAATAAAGAATAAGTTAAAATTTTCTAAAAAACTTAAAGGTTAAAATTTTGCAAAAACGTAATAATTGAAATTTCCGAAAATTACGTACTAGTCGATACGTAAATTCTACTTCTAATCGTAATAAGTAAACAAAAAGAAATTAAAAGGTTTATATAGCCCTATATATATCTAAATATATATCTAAATATATATCTAAATATATATCTAAATATATAACTAAATAGATTATCGCGCTATATTACTGTTCCGCCTAATACAATAGCGCTCTCTAATTCCTTTTAAACTTAGGGTAGGGGTTAATACGAAAGGGAAAAAGGTAGGAAAGGATAGGATAGGGCTTAGTTAGGTAGAGTAGAGTAAAATTAACTAAGATATTTTTAATTTGATTAAAAGGTCTCTTATTTAAGTAAGATTAAATAAGATTAAGTAAGGTTAAGTAAAATTAAATAAGGTTAAGTAAAATGTCTCTGCCACAAAATTTTATCGAAGTCAACTTTTTATTTATTTTATTTTTATTTTTTAGCTTTCCTATTTTCTTGCATAAAAATGCTTAGTTTTAACGTAGTTAAAACTAAGAATTTTTCCGTATAACCAAGACCTCTATCTGGACATATATTTAAATATATATAGGGGCTTTCCTAGCTTTTTTAGGGAATCTGGCTGCCAATTTTTTTACCCCTTTAAATATTTATTTTAATATTCTTTCTGTTTACTTATTACGGTAATAAGTGCATTTTATATATAATAGAATATAAAAAATTGGGACGGGAAATTTTCAAATTTATTACGCAACTAAAATTTGACAGAAAAATATACATAAATTTAAAAAATTGCAAATTTTAGTCGCATAATAAAAAGAGAGCGACTCGCGCTCTCTCTGTCCGTTAGAAAATGTTTAATTAGAACTCACAGCTCGCGCAGTTAGCGGCGGTGTAGCCTTTCTGCTTGCCCTTACCCTTCACGGCGACCTCAACTTCGCCGGCGAGACCGTTCTTCACGGCCATGCGCAGGAGAGAGCTAGCCTTCTGAGTGGAAGTGACACCCTCGATGCCCAGCTCGTAGATAGCGGTGGCGGTCATAGGCTCGGCACCCAGGTTCGCAACGACGGTCTCGACGAGCTTAAGGTTCTCTTCCTGCTTGGGAGAGAGAGTAATGCGCCGCTTCTCAAGGGCAGCGTCCATCTGCGCCAGCTCCTTCTCAGCGAAAGCCACGGTCTCATCGGTCATGTTCTTGTTGATAATAGAATCCAAAAATTCACGCTTAGTCATAGTAGTTACCTTTCTAGCGTCGGTCGCCACCCATAAATTTTTTATTTTCGGTGGGAGCTTTTTCTCTCCTCACTTTCTATATATATTATATCAGAATTTCCCAGCTTTTTCAAACTTTCGCAGCTCTCTTTAAAATTTGACAGCCGCGCAGGTCGCAGCTTTCTCAGCTTTTACAGCTCTTTAAAATTTGACAGGCCTTAAAATTTGCGCGCTGCATAAATTTAAAAAAATGTGCATAAATTTGGCATGGCGCTGCGTATATAATATATAATATATAATATATAATCTTGGATATTTATGTAAAAAAGAATGTATAATCTGTGAATACGAATGAATAAATGTATAAAAACGGTGGATAAATTTGACAAAAAATAAAATTAGACGTACTACGTCTAAATAGAACTTTAGGTCGGATTACTCCGACCCATATTCAATTCACACGGATGGTATAATCTTTTTTGTATACCGTAACGGTACTTGCATCAACCTCTAACAACACGTCCTTTCCTTTCTTTACTTTCCATTTATTTGTAATGGTTCGTTTACAAGTTTTGGGCGCAGATTCGTGAATGGAAATATCACAGGAATTATCATACAGATATTTTAATATCTCATATTCACAAATACTATCGGCTAAAGCTGTATGTTCTTCCACGAAATTTTCATCTCTCAAAAATTTGAAGAACGATTCAGCAGTTGTGGAATAGTTGCCGTTTTCCGTGAAAAGGGAGTGGCTCTCGCAGAAGTCTTTATATTCTTGTGTACTTGCAATATGATTTACAGCATACGCACGAATATCATATACAGGGATGGATTCAAAGGGGTTAACGCATTTATACCAGTCGCAATTAAAGCCAAACACTCTTTCGTCAAAGTCGCTATTGAAAGCGTAGGCCGCCTCAACTTCATACTTGCGGAAATCCCTTCTCATTTGGGCGCAGATGTAGCCGAACTTATCCAGCGAAGCCCGCCGAGCTTTCAAGCGGTTTACATAGAGAGGGCGTTTCTCCGCATAGTAGGCGGACTGGAACAGGGGCAGGTTATACCAAATCTGCTCCACTACGAAATCACGGTGCAGAAGGACTTCATCGTTCTCAATATCCACGATAATATACCCGATATTATAGCAAAAGGGTTTATCTATGGAAGTCGTTTCAGTATCGAAGATACAAATGGGTTTCATTTTTTCTTGTTCCTTTCGTTTCTTTCTGTAAGTATTATACAACATAAAGTTACAAAATGCAAGAGGGAAACTTAGACGTGATACGTCTAAATGGTCGGGGAGATTTCTCTCCCCTATGCCTACTCCTTTTTCTTTTCGGCTTTCTTGGCGGCTTTCTTGCGCTTTTCTTCCTCGTGGAAGGTGTAAGCTTGTGCGGCCTCAAACGGGTCATAACCGCTACCATCTCTCGGCCCCTTAGGAATCTTCACCACAAGCTCCACGGCACCTTCTTCGCCATCTTCTACAATGGGGACGGCGTAGGTATTAGAGCCTGTCTGAAGGACATCGAATCCGAAAGACTTCAAACTTTCAAGAATATGAAAGATAATAGTCTTGCGAGATTCTTCACCGATTTTCTTCTGTGCCATATTGGGAACTCCTTTCTTAATTTCTACATAGAGTATACATCATAAACAAGAAATTGTCAATACCTATATTTAGACGTGATACGTCTAAGTAGAAGGGGAGAAGGGGGAAAACTCCCCTTCTCGGATTACAGACTGTAACCCTTCACAACCCGGTTCCCGACAATCACTTCGGTAACCTTCACGCCCACGACCTTACGCATCAGAGCGGTGGCCTTCGGAGTCTTCACGCCAAGGGCGGTCGCAATCTCAGCGGCGGTCCTAACAGTGTGGTCGTTCAGCAACTCAGTGGCCTTCTCCACAAGGGGAGCGTCCTCAGCAGAACGTTTCTCAGCCGCCTTCTGCGCCCGTGCCTCAGCCTCAGCCGCCGCCTTTGCAAGAGCCTCCTTGGCCCTCTCTTCCATCTCGGCAGTCACGGTGGTGCCCTCGGTCAGGGCGGTCAGCAGTTCCTTCATCGTCATAGTTTTAGTTTCCTTTCTCGTTTTTAAGGGTTTTCGTTCCCTAATTTCTGTATTCATTATATCATAGTTGGCGTTGGTTGTCAAGGGGTTTTTCAAAATTTCTTTGAAAAATTTTTTCGGCTGATTTCTTGCGCCCTCTTGGCGGTTCATCTACCCCGCCCCTTGACGACCTTCTTTTCCTTTAGGGACCGTCGGTCTTTGTTTGACTTCCCCTTGGAACAATTACATATTACTATATTTTTGGGAAAAAGTCAACACCTATTTTTAGACGTAGTACGTCTAAAGAGAAAAAAGGGAGAATTTTCTCCCTTCTTCTTAACCGAAAGCAATAGTAAAGGCTTTCAAAATGTTGTCGATAAGTTCGGCTGTATAACTATTCGTTACTACAACCTTCGCAGTTTTAAATGCGGGTTTCATATAGTGAAGGTTGTCGGGGTCGGTGATTAGGGTCGTTTGCTTCATATCGAAAGCGCTAAAGATTTTTGAACAATTCCCGCCGTAGTGATTAGAAAAAGCATCTCCATCGAACAGAACAATATTATAGTTGCAAGTGTTCGGTTTCTGTAACTTCATCAAAATCTCTTTCATATTGTCGGGAACATCATTCCCGCCATCGGCGTTCAATACTCTTTCTCTAACGCTTTGGCACAAATGAAACTTTGTGTTAATGAAGGCCACATCCATGGAAAAGTTGCGGTTTTTGCGTTCGATTTCCGTGAGTGCCGCAAGGATTCCGTTCACTAAGTCTTGATTGCTATAAAAACTACCGGAACTATCAATAATCAGATTCAAATGGCAAGTGCCGAACTTGTTGTTGCCCTGCGTGGCCATACTGCGTTCAAAATACCGATAGTCTTTCCGGACAACTGCTCTCGGATTAAAAACTCCGGAATAAGCGTTGATGCCGTTGCCGCTCTTGTTCTTTTTGTTAAAGTTGGTGATGATGATTTCGGCGGCTTTTTGGAAATCAGCAACTTTTTTAGCGTTCTTCGCATTAAGATTCGTGGTTTTTAGAGTTTCTTCGATGATTTTTTTAACATCTTCGAGGCTCATTCTTCTTTTATGCGGAGTGCCATTTTCGGGAGAATCTTTGGTTTCGGCGTTTTCACCTTCGGCTTTTTCGGCTTTTTTCTTGCCCTTGCTTTCGCCTTTTGCGGAAGAATTATTCTGAGTTTTAGGAGTTTCTCCCTCTTGTGGTTCTCCTTCTCCGTCTTTCGGCTGAAAAGCTCCGGGATTTTTCGCAAACTTATTTGCGATTTTTCTCCATAACTCATTTATATCAAATTCGTAATCTCCGGCACAAGGGTTGCCAGAATAACGCTCCGATAAACGGTTAATAGGAGCGTATTTTTCCAACATTCTTTCAACTTCTGCTTCAATATCAGCAGGGCCGACTCGAAAGCGTACAGCGTTAAAAAATGCGTCTCGCGGCGTCGTGGCCTTTGGAGCATGACCACCAAAAATATCGTGCAACTGTTTGCGAAAGTCTACGTCATGGTAGAAGTCGCTCAAAACGGTTTCGATTCTTTCGTCTTCAAAAACATTCACTTGAAAGTTATTATTCAAAGCTTCTGCAGGAGTGAGAATCACATGGGAAACTTCATGGTATAGCATGGAGCGGACGGCTTCTTCTTCACTACAAGTGGAAGTTTCAGGCATGGAATCGAAGCGGCGGGCGATGATGGGATAAGACACAACAATCTTATCTTCCATGGGGCTGTAAAAGGAAGTTTCTTCCTTTTCGTCAAGAGTGGTTTCGATTCTGCGGCCCGTGTAAAACCCGATAGGAAGGGTTTTCAGAATCGAATCGCACTTTGCAAAAGTCACTTTCATTTTTTGGATTCCTTTCTTTTTTCTTTCCTTGGAACAATTATAGTATACCACTTTTTACAGAAAATGCAAGACTTTTTTCCGAAATAATTTAGACGTAGTACGTCTAATAAATCCGGCAATTGCCGGATATTTTAGATGTTATCCCATCCGGCAACCGCTTTCGCCAACTGTTTTGCGGAAAGGATAAATTCTTTTGCGGAGGAGCAACGGTCAACCAAAGGTTCGGGCAAACCGTACACCATACCACCCAAAGAGAGATTCATTGTGCCGATGATTTGGAAACCTTCGTTGATATGGACAGGACGGTTTTTGTAGTAAAACTCCGTTTTACCATCCACGATGCCCTGCAAGAACCGCAAGGAATCAAAGGGCAAAAGGTTGATTTCGTCAAGAACAATCGTCTTTCCCTGTTCCATGCACTCCCAAAGCAAGGAAGGATTGAAGTCGGGGTTGCCATCAGTGAAAACGAAATCTTCCATAAGGTCGGAAGGCAACATAGAACTATTGCAAACGATACAACGGTTTTCGCTTTCCTCCTGCGCGATGGTGGTTTTACCAGTACCAGCAGGCCCAAAGTAAACCTTGAAGCGGTTGTTGATATGGGAAGCAGGAGCGCCATACTGGGCGATACTTTCCACAATCTGCGAAAACTCTGCGCTCTTAACCTTTTCCATGACTTCCTTGATATAGGAGGAATCCATCAGCGCAAAATAATTGCTAACGTATTCGATGGCGGCCTTCTTGCTTTTGCAAGCCATAAAGGCAAAAGTGTTAGCGAAGCGGAAGGAAGGAGTGAACGAGAACTCTGAAAAGAAGTTCATGAGGTGCTGGATACCTTCGAGCAGAATTTCCTTCGGGTCGGGAGCGGGAGAGGGTTCGGGAGCGCTCATGCTGTCCTGAACCTGAGCAAGAGAGCCGAACACATCGGGGAAAGTACCGTTGGAAATGGCTTCCTTGAGAGCCGCATCCCGAGAAGAACGGTCAATGGACTTCAAGGCATCATACAGGGTCTTGTAGGCCGTGTACATGGGGTCGGAAGTTCCCACGATATAGGGAACGGAATCCACCTTGCCATAATAGGCGCTGTCGCTCACTCTTTTGGTCATCGTCATGTTTTCGTTGCAATACATTTTTCTTTCTCCTTTTTGTTTTGTTTTTTATTCCCTTGGAACAATTATAGTATACCACAAAGTAGAAAATTTGCAATACCTTTTTCAAATTTTGATTTAGACGTGATACGTCTAAAATAAAAAGGGCTCACAGGAGCCCCTTCAAAGTTTCGAGAATATTTTGTTCGTTGTAGGCCGTTCCCGTCCAATCGTTCCGAATCTGTTCGTTGTCATCGAATAGAATACCATCGGGGAAGTCCGCAAGGCTCTGCTTGGGGATGCCGTAGGCGGTGATGTGGATTTCGTCCCACTTAACGGAAGGCAGGTGGGCTTGGAGCCACTCGATCTTTGCGGCGGCCACAGCTTCGTCATATTCAGCGGTTGCGACCATCGAACCCCACGAGATTACGCCGAGTCGGTAGCCGTTGCGCTGGAGCTTATTCAGCCTGCGCGCGAGGACAGACAAATTAAGAAGTGGGGCGGCCTCCGCATAGGGGGAAGGGTCGTACGCCCGCAGTTTGGGCAACCAATCGGGGATGTCGTAGAGGTCGGCAATCGTGCCATCCATATCGAAGTAAATCGCTTTTGTCATTTTTTCTTTGTTCCTTTCTTTTACTGTATCTAAAGTATACACTATAAATTAAAATTTGTCAATCATTGTGTTTAGACGTAATACGTCTAAATAAAATAATGAGAGAAAATCTCTCATATTTTAGTTTTTAACCCTCGAATAACATATTGCCGTCCATATCTTCAACGTAGATGACTTCTATATCTTCCTCGCTATTTTCAATATCCCATGCCATATCAAGAGAGAGACGTTCTGCCTCAAAGGGATTTACTGACCAAAAACCGCTATTGGAAAGCGGTTGATACTTGTCATCAATCTCAATTTCAACATCTACTACTTTTTTTATTCTTGCATTAACCTTCATTTTTATTTCTCCTTTCTCTTTATTTTATCAATATACATGCTTAGAAGAAGCAACGGGATAATTGGGAACAAAATTAAATATGTCTCAAAACCGTCCCAAAGACTTATACTGCCGCCAATGGCGTCACTTATGGAAACAACCAATGCAAAAAGAACCCATGCAACAACGAAACCGATAATAAAATTTATCATCTTTTGTCTCCTTTCAATTTCTATACTTATTATACCAAATAAATTCTAAATTGCAATATCTACGTTTAGACGTAATACGTCTAAATATATGGGGAGAGAGGTAGCTCCCCATAAGTTTTTTATCCGTCTGCGATAACCGCGGCAATTGCGATGATGCCCGCGATGAGCAACAGGAGGAGGAGAAGCGCGACCGGAACGATGAGGGGCATAAAGACCCAAATCCACGCCCAAGAGATGACGCCTGTGAGTTTCAGAATGAGGAATACGATGAAGAGGATAGTCCCCAAACCGAAGGAACCACTGTTAATCTGTACTTTCTTGTCTTCCATTTGTTTTTACTTCCTTTCTTTTTTCTAAACTTATTATACCAAATAATAGGAAAAAGTCAATAAGATATTTTAGACGTATTACGTCTAAATATCCGGCTCGCGCCGGTTGCGTTAAATACCAAGGATTTCACGCAAATTAGTTGCGAATGTTTCTAAATCGGTAGAGCTGCAATTATCGGTACAAAATTCCCGAAGGGCACATCTGTCGCACTGAGCATTGCGGCAATTTGCGCTGAGTTCATCAAGAAAATCCTGGATAGTTTCTTTTTCTTTCTGGTCGGAGAATTCAACGTTTACAGAAAAATTAACTTTCATTTTTTTTGTTTCCTTTCTCTTATTTTCTAAATAGAGTATACACGATATTATAAAAAATGTCAACTACTTGTTTTAGACGTGTTACGTCTAAATATTCCGGCTTGCGCCGGATAAATTATATTTACGGTTGTTTCTCTTCAATGAGAACAGTATCTTGTATGCCATAGTAGATGATACGGCGGAGACCATCTTCACCCTCAAAGAGGATATAGTTTGCATTTCCATCGTGCCGAGTTTCAACATCTACTTTGCCCTCATAGTGGTATATGAGCCTGCCGTCTTCAGCGGTGATAGTGATTTCTCGCTTCAAACCACCTTCCATATTAGAAGTATAGTCCTTCATAGCCCGCTGACCATTGGCGGTATTATTATGCCACCAAGAGAGGCCAATCATAAAAGCTACGCAGATGATGATTGTGGCGATGAGAATGCCGAAGCCGAAGCCGTGCATGTCTTCAGCAAAGATACAATATGCCGAGAAGAGTGCGCCGACGATGAAAATGACTGCAATAAGAATCCAGTTGCCAATAGTGAGTGCCATGGTTGTTATCTCCTTTTCTTTTTCTTGATTATATTATAACAAATAAAAACAGAAAAGTCAATATGGGTGTTTAGACGTGTTACGTCTAAATAGAAAATTGGGAGAAAATTCTCCCAAAATATTTCAGCAATACGCCAGCTTCATATTTCTCCAGCACAGAACGGAAATTTGTTTGCAGGCGCGGCCGATTTCCATAGCTTCTTTTTTTGTATTTACGCGGCGGCTCTTGTCTACATAGTAGATTCCTCCAGCGTACCAGATGCCGCAGTTGCCGCCATAGGCTTTCACAGCTTCGATTGCTTCACGGGCGGTGGTAACTTCGACACCCTCCGTAGCAACCTGCCACCCGGACTTATAGGAGATTTTGCGGCCCGCCTTAAGCGTCAAACCATCATTCTCGGAAAGTTTGCGGATTGATCGAATGTTAATCATTTTTCTTTTCCCCCTTCACTTTATGCTTAATTTTACCATGTAAAGGAGAAATTGTCAATGGTTTATTTTAGACGTACCACGTCTAAACATAGTTTGTTGTTAATTTTCGGAAAAGTTTTTATAATCTTTTTTATGCTTCTCTTTTCGAGAATATTTTTTCCTGTTTTTTTCAATTCGTGTATACGGTTTAACTCCGCCCCAATCTCCACGAATTTTTTGCAACGCGCGCAATTGTGCATTAGATATATTTTTCATTTTATATCATTCCTATTCAAAAATTCTCCAATAAGACTTTTTGGACAATCTCCGCAAAGTTCGTAACATTTTTGGCAGTTTTCATTATTTTCACATTGTTTTTCCACAAGAAAACTTAAAAGTTTTCCAATAACATAAATATCATAATTATCCATAATTTACCCCACAATCCACAAAATTTTCATAAACATCCAAAAGAAAAATGCACAAATTGGGAGATTAATCGCCCACCACAAAAAGGAACCAGTGCGAAGGTAGAATTCTTTGGAAAGAAAACGGATAATCATTTTTTTATTTCCTTTCTTTTACTATAATATTATTATACTTATTTTAGGCAATTTGTCAATAATTATTTTTAGACGTGTTACGTCTAAAAGAGTTTTGGGAGAAAATTCTCCCAAATATTTTAATAGGTATCATAACCCATCATTTCGGCCTCTTCGCCAGTATATATCCCGAGAAAACGGATTTTATCATCAACGGCCACGTCATGCGCGATTTTGAAAGCTTCAGATTTGTCGTTGGCTTGCACGAAGAATTCTTCGCCTTCATAGTCGCCACTCACGATTTCAAACAAGTAATTTTTCATTTTTTTATTTCCCCTTTCGTTTTTTTCTAATATAATTATACTATAAAATTTAGAAAATTACAAGTTTAATTTTTAGACGTGCTACGTCTAAAACGAGGGCTCAAGCTTGAGCCCGAAGGGAGCTTACGGCTCCCAATAGCGAACGTAGCGCCCGCCACCCGCAGCGACCAGCGCGCAGGCCTTCTCCAGCGCGTCAGCGCCGTCGAAGTGCTCTACGACCTCACGGCCGCGCATCACGTCCACACCACGGGTAACATCGAAAGCGAAAGTAGTAGTAGTCATAAGAACCTCCATGGGAGCGGCGCCCTTTTGTCGCCCGCCTCTTTGATTGTCTTAAGTATACCACAGTTAACCTCAAATTGCAACCCCCTGACTTAGACGTACCACGTCTAAATATATAATCATGCATAACTATGCAACGGAAATGTATAATTATGCAGCGCGCATAAAAAATAAAAAGAGGGCTTGCGCCCTTCTATTTAGATTGCGTATACTTTCATTGAACGCTTGTGTCGTAGTGCGTCCCTGCGGCGTTCTCCTGCATAGTTCAGCCAAAAAGCGGCTTTCTTTACATAGCCTACCTTGCGCAAGTTTGTAGCGGTTTGCAAGTGAAGGGTTGCGTCATTTACAGCTTCTTCGTACAGCCATTTATAGCTTTCATACAAGCTCTTTTTCACTTCCTGAATACCATCCATTTTTCTTTCTCCTTTCTATAATAGGGGAGGGGAGGGAGGCTTTCCCTCCCCTCTTTCGGTTTTAAAAGTCGTTTTTGTCGGCGTGAATCCAATCTTCAAAGGTGGCGATGCTTTCCTCATAGCCCCAGGCAAGAATCTTGTCAAGCAGGATACCGTGCGGAGCGTTCTTCTTGTGATTCCAAAAAGTCTGGATACAATGGCGGCGGATTCCGTCCGTGCCTTTCTTAGCGTTCCGAATAGCCCCGATTGCTTCCATCCCCTGCAAAAACGTTTCACGTTCAAAGAGGAAACCTTCACAGCGTTCTACATCTATCGTGATAGATACAAGAGGCGTACCGTCATCGGCAAAGCCTACAGGCGTTTCGGTATACATAGGTACAGGAATGAACATGACGTAAGGCTGTTCGGAGTGGTACAGCTTTTCAATCTCACCCGCGCCTGTTTTGAACTCATAGCACTTTCCACCACGGCGTAAGTCAGGACGGCCATTGGCGGCTACTTTCACAACATAACCGAAAAAGTCTTTTGCACTCATTTCCATGGCGTCACCATACCGTCCACCGTCAGTTACTTTACGAATAACCCTTACCATTTGTTTTTCCTCTTTTCTTTGTTTTTCCCTCTCGGGATGGCTATACTATACCAAATAATTAGACGTAAGTCAATAGTTTTTTGCACTCATCTATGAACAATCTATGAACAAATTATTAACAATTCGGGAACAGGCACCGAAAATATACAATGTATAGGGGAATCCTATATACAGAATAAACTACAAAAATTTGAAGTATCGCCTCTGTATGTTTATGCAGGATTGGGGGGTATATTCACGGATATGCACGATTTTCTGCATAATTATGCGGCGCGCCCTGCCACATTTTCCCCACGAAATCAATTTTTCAAAACAGATATCTTATATGTTATATCTATCTAAAATTTGACTTTCTATTAATTCTATGATATAATATATACATAAGGGTAGGTCTATCTAAAACTACTCTACCCTATTCTAGTTGTCCCCTACGCTAAAAACTATATTGCGTAGCGAAGGAGGTATATATACGAAATATATATGGAAGAAAATTTAAATTTAAATATAAAATAGAAATCTAGTGCCGCGCAACGGAATCGCTTAAACTTAAACTTTAGTCTAACTTATATTGACGAACGCCGCGATTTCGTAGAAGAATATCTAACCAAACCTCAATTCTAGTCTAATCCGCCTACTGCGTCCGAACTAGAAACTATTGCTAACTATATTTTATGGGGTAAAAATCGTTCTACCGATAAAAATATAGTCCAAGAAGGCTCTATCTAGATTGCGACCCGCGCAGGGCTTTGGGATAGTAATGCCGCGAAAGTAGAATCGTTGGATTCCTTGCTCGCGCAGCCGGGATTTACAGAACAACAAATATTATCTGCGGAGGCCCCGCGCTATAAGTACCCAAAAGAAACCTTTAGCCGTTCTATTGCGCGCCGCACCGCTTCACCGGAAGCCTTAGCCATTTTAGAATAGTTATGGAAAGAAATAGATTCCTTAGACTTAGAGCTTAATTTTTACGACCTAATCCATGGTAAACGTATTAAACCGCCCCGCGAAGAATTATTAGCTCTATTCGATGAGAGCGCGCAACAAGCCTTAAGAGAATCCGCCGCACATCTAAATCAATTCCAATATCTTAAAAAGCGTCATCTTTTAGTCGAATTACGTCGCGAATAGTATACCGTAAAAGACCTTTATCGTCCTATACGAGCCCCGCATAATATAGCTCCATCAGTATAGACGCAAATTACGACTACTACTATTGAAACGGACTATCCGGTCGCTCCTATCGGCTTAATAGGGGGGATGGGTATCTAGGAAAAGCTCTTCCCAAAGGACCGTTATCCTATACCATCTGACTTTACCCAAGACGAACTAAGGTCCGTTCTCGAATTTTATTGGGCTCGCGCCCACTAGACAAACGTCTACGATTTTCGTAATCCAGACCACGTCGGTAAAACCTTCGAACAATTCTAGTAGCTCGACTCAGAGCGCGATAACGATATTTTATCTAACTCAAACGCCTTTTTAAATACCCTATAGTTCTATATCGCGCGAGCCGACTTGAGCGATACCCAACGAGAAATTTTAGACCTTAAACTTAGGAAAGTATCTAATCCAAATATCGCGCAATACATAAATAAAAAGTATAATAAGTCTTATACTATAAATTATATCTCTACTATATTTCGTCAAAAGATAATTCCTTAGATATGCGCGGCTGCCTCGACGCATGCCGAGGTAATCGAGAACTTACCGTAT
>Ga0310690_10006928_pt1 | contig 14721 bp, 15 predicted proteins | sample AusTroGonzalo_MG_2_FD_207661 | JGI IMG/M metagenome (GOLD analysis project Ga0310690, IMG submission 207661) | Bovine rumen microbial communities from tropical cattle in Woodstock, Queensland, Australia - Gonzalo_04 (v2) (version 2) | ecosystem: Host-associated > Mammals > Digestive system >...
CTCCAGAATCTCATACACCTTACGAGTGGATGACCACGGGGTAAGGTTGACAGAACGCACACCGAAGACAATGGGACGGCCCTCGATTTCGCGGCTCATCTCTTGTCCTTCCTGCGGCTCGCGTACTTGCAAGCCACAAGTCTCAATCGGAATAAATCGTGTCTGTTTCATATCTCAATCTTGAAAAACTTGTTACTACTTATCCGGCATAACTATGCTTGGGGTTTACTGCCGTTCGCACGCGGTGCTTGCGGCTCTTCTGAATCTCTCTTTCGAGGGCTTCAATTTCCTCTCGTGTCGGGTTTGGTGTCATATTCATTGTCTTTTGCCGTTTTTAATTTGGCTTTTGCCATTTTCAAAATGGCTTTTGCCGATTTATTTTTGGCACGTGCCAGTTTTCGGTCGCCACGTGGCAGATTTTATTTGCCACGTCGCAGTTTCGAGATTGTCACGTGACGATGTTTTTCTCACTTCTCGCCCTCGCCCTCCTTGGCGGGTTCTGCCACGGTGTAGTTGCCCGGCTTCAGCGTGGTTGCTGCCTCGCTCTTCGCAATCAGCGCGTCGAGCGTCATGAGGTTGGCCGAAGCCAGTGGCGTGCCACCGTTCTCCACGGCTGGCATGTCGTGCTCCTGACGAATCTCGTTCGGGGTCTTCGTGCCGTTCTGCAACAGCAACTGATCCACCTTCGCCTGCCGTTCGGGGTCCATAGCCAGCAGCGGCTTTTCGCAGATGTGGATTCGGCGCACGCCGTAGTCCTTAAAGCCGATGAGCTTGCGGGCTATCTCCTTTTCGTTGCCGTTCTTCTGCGGCAGGATGGTACGTGTGTGAAACTCCATCGTGGCGTTCTGATAGTCGTTGTAGTGGCTGTTGGTGTCGAGCATAACCAACGGGCGCGGTGTGCCAAAAAACCTTGCCGCGTCGTCGTTCGTGCCGCCCAGCTGCTCGAACATCTGCATGTCCTGACTGGTCATTGAGAGGTTCTGGAACTGTTCAAGGCCGTGCATTGATACGATGTCCTGACCTGTGTAGAACATACGCTGCATGTCCTGTGCGGTCTTCTGCACCTCGCCCTGGTTCAACAGTCCGAAGGCCAGTGTGCCTTGTCCTTGTGTGGGCTGCTTCTCACTGATGATACCCTTGATGCGACCGCCTTTTGCGGCTGTCTCTAAGGACTGCTGCTTGATGGTGCGGTTCAGTGCCAGCGTCTCGTTGGCGTACTGAAGCGTCGGAATACCCCAGCCGTTGGGATAGCGGAAGGTGTTCGGGAAGTGCATCACCTCGGAGGCTGGCACGTTGGTATTCGTCTCGTAGCCATGATCAGTGAGATACACGATGCTGGCGTAGGTGGCGTTGTTGATGTTATAGCCGCATTCCTTCACGAGCCACAACTGAGCGGGGAACCCGAACTCGTCGCGCTCGATGTAGACGAAGGCATTGCCGTAGAGCAGGCGGTTAATCTCCACCAGCCGCCACATGTCGGCAGCGGTCATAATCGGGTTCGGCTCTTCCTGCAACAGATAGTTGATGCGCTTGCCCAGTCCGCGCATGTCGGGCGTGAAGTTGCCGCCCTCGAAGTCTTTCTTCTGGTATTGCACAGGCATCACCGACATGACATCGGAGCGCAGGCGCACGGCCTGATAGACTACAGCCACGAGCAACGCCTGCTGCGGCGACCGCGTGTAGGCTATGCGCTCCATGTAGTCGGCACCCTGCGGCTTCTGCGGTTCTGGCGGCATGGTGCTCGAAGGAACACCCGGCACGGGCTGTGCCTCGCGCTTCTGCCTGAATCGGAATAAATTCGCAAAAATATTATCCATAACTATTTGCTTTTTCTATTCGTAGATTTCTTGCCCTTGGGTTTACTGGTCTTTTTTGGCGTAGGAGTCCCTTGTGCCTCGTCAAACGATGGCGGTTCTACAACGCCAAGAATGGCTTCCTTTTCGGGCGTCCGCTGATTGATACTGAAGAAGTATTCGACATTCTGCTTTCGCAGGTTGTCGCTATTCACCTGTCCTGATGGGATGCCACGCTTCAGCTTGACAGTCACCCATTCCTCGGCTGACTTCGTGTCGTAGTGATCAATGCGGGCCACGTTATGAATGACATGGTTCTGTAATGGCTCTTGCGGAACGGATATGCCGTGGACGTTCACCACCAGCAGCTTTGGCGCATTGGGACAATGAGGGTCTTTGAACTGAATACCCTCTATGCCGGTACGCACGAACGACTTCACGTGTCGGTTGATGTGGAACTGTTCGTCTGTACCCTCGGTAAAGCGTTCCTTTACGGGATTATCCTCATAGTGCAACTGTCCGCTATCAGTCATCGTGCGCCAGTTCATCACCAGCACGTCGGCAAAGTCGAAGCCTCGTAGCAGGTCGTGGACGCTGCGCCCGTCCTGGATCTCCACGAATTCGTCGAAATCGAAGAAACCTATCCAGGCATATTCCTCGTTGTGGTGGTTATAGCAGTCCTCATAGGCTGTGCGCTGAATGTTGCCGGTAGAGTCAGGACAGAAAGGAATGATCTCAACAAGACCGGCTTCAATATAAGGCTGCAACACATCAGCGAATTTTTCATCATCCTCAACGCGGTTGTTGTCATAGATGAATATCTTGTCAACACCCAGATTGTTGTAGTGCTCTACCCACTCGACGGCATAGCGGTTTTCGAGCCGTCCGATGGCACAGACGGCCACCTTGCACGGCTCTCGCGTTTCTTCGATGTGCTTGAAGAATCTGTCGGTCGTTTCCTTGATTCGCTCCTCATTGGGGAAGATGTGGCGGTTTGCCTCAATCCATTGGCGGTGTGCCGTCTCGTCGTTCTTCTGCCACGATGCCGAGCCGTAATGCACCACATACGGGCGGATGTCCTCATGCAAGCCTTTAAGGTGCGGACGCTTCGCCAGAATATCTTCGAGCATCACGGCACCCGTGTCATACCAGTTGTTGCGGTTCTGTCGGCCACCAAGCAGCAGTCCGTAGGTGCGTGTCGGGTCGTAGTACCGTGCGCCGTGCTTCGTTAGCAGTGGCACGTTCATATAGCACAGCATCGGCAACACTCGCCCGATGTTGAACGGGTTGTGCGGCTGTGCCTTCTGAGCATAGCCGACAAACGAATATTCTGGTCTCCAGAACCCTGCAATCGGCTTGGTGATCAGGATGTCGCTCTCCATCAGCACAAAGCCCGTCGGTATCAGTTCCCACAACTTTTGCACCGTCATCATGTGTTTAGCACTTCCAAACTCGCAGCCCTTGGCACAACCGATACTTCGGTCGCGCTCAGGGAATTTTGCCAGTTCCGCGTCGAAGTCAATCACCTGCCCCTGCGTGTTGTCGATGACCGTCACACCGCTTGCATCACCAAACGGCTTGCTGTCGGAATTGTCAAACACCACAATGCGCAGCCGGTCTTCCACTCCGCCATTGTAAATCAGCGAGCCGATACATGCCCGCGTCAGCTCCGGCGTATTGTAGTGTATAATCGCCACCACAAACTCGCCCTCTCCGAATCTCATTGGTCTTACTCTCTTTTCTGTCATAGTTCCTATATTTTTTTATCATTACCCTTCATGCCTTGCGGCCACGAGGTTGCCGCTGGAGGTACGGATGTAGTGGCTGTCACTGGTCACCAGCAGACGAATGTCTGTCAGCATGTTGTTTTTGCCCGTCAGTTGTACACTGTAGGTGCTTTCCTCTTCGTTGGTGGCTTGAATCTGCACATCGGAGATAATGGCATCACCTGCCAACAGCTGACTGCCAAGTTCACTGTTCTGTTCACCCGATGCCGTCGCCAACTCCACGCGCACCGTCTGACCGATGCGATCCATCAGCGTTGATGGGTCGTTACGGTTTGGGTCAATCGTCACCACGCCGTTGGCACTAACCGACCACGACAGCTTCAGCGCAAGGTTCTGCGCGAAGTCGTCGGTATCATCCTTCGTGGAAATCTGCTTTACCGCCAGACTCAGACTCAGCTGGCACTGCTGAGCGGCTGCGATCACCACGTTGTTCAGGAACACACGTAAATTCTGACCTTTAATCGTTGCCATAATTCTTTCGTTTTGGATTAGTACAATAACCGCCCGACTATCTGGCATGTCCGTCCGATAATCAGGCGATTCGTTGCTGTGGGTTTACTTCTTGCGGGTTGACGATTTCTTACCATCCGTCTGTTCTGACTGAGGATTCAAGGCTTCCTCATAGGGTGTCCAGTCGATGCCGTCTTTCTCGGCCCAGCCTGCGGCCAGTATCGCATTGATATAGGCCACTGCCTGGAGGTAGAAAGATGTCAGTTCTTCTGCGGTGGTGAACTCATGATAGATGGGAGTCTCGTCGGCCTGCTCGCCAAGTTTGAAGGTGACTGGCAGAATAGCCTCTGGCATAGCGGCTGCGATGCGCTGCGCCTCGCTGAAGTTGCGCTGGTTCTCCTCACTGAGCCACACGTTAATGGGCTCACCGCCTTCTGGAGTCCACACAAAGCCGCTGATGATCTTTTCATCGGTGCGGGCATTGATGTCGGCAATAATGGCCTTCTTTGCAGCGTCGAAACTCGGCTTGCCCTGCTTTTTGTAGAACACCACCTCGAACCACTCGGCCTTGCCGTCGCCGAGTTCCTTCATTCCATAACTGATTACCACTCTCGAAGCGTCCTCAACCACTGGCTGATAGTCGCTCACATTTCCTGAATACTTATTGTTCATAATCTTGCGAATTAAAAAATTTTATGTCTATACCTATCGCAAGATTATGCGCTTGGGGTTTACCGATGATTTAAGGTATAGGTTGTCATGTCGTCGCTGAAGTAGCCGTGCTTCAGGAACCTATCGACATGGAATAGTTTACGGCGTAACCTCCAAGAATCAAAATGCGCCATCACGCCTATCATGGCATTCACGCTTCTGAACAACTGCCAACGGTCATTCTTTGGGAGTCTTCGGATGCTGGCTTTGAGACGGCCAACAGCCGCGTGACTCATATATGTTCGATATGGCTTCACAAATCCACCAAGGAACTCGACTCCAAAACGAGCCTCATGTATCTGCGTCTTTCCGCGATGGATTTCCAAGTGCAACCGTTCACGCAGGAACATGTCAATTGGATCAATCAGCGACAGCAGCCATTCCTTATCGCACGACACAATATAAGCGTCATCCACGTAGCGGCCATAATGCCGACAGCCCAATACTCGCTTGCAATATTGGTCGAACTCGTTGAGATAGACATTGCTCAGCAGTTGACTCGTGAGATTACCAATCGGCAATCCGCAACCTTCAGGCGTATGAAAGAGCGACTTATTCTTGTCGAGCCCGTCCCAGTCTGATATATTGCCTGCTATCTTGCACGACTGCTTCGGATCAAGCAACACAATCTGTTCTGTCAGCCAACAGATAAAGTCAATATCAAGAATGTCGGCAAATGTCTCGTCACCGCCGCTTGATACGCGACGGCCTGACAGCTTACGGATGGAACCGATGGCGATATTTAACAGAATCCTACGGTCGATGTGCATGAAGTAGCCGCGAATGTCGAGCGACATCACCCAGCACCGACGCTGATAGTTATGGCTTTCGCTCAGGATGTGATGCTTTAGCCGTTCAATGCCGTAATGAGTGCCACGGCCTTTGATGCACGAATAAGAGTCCTGGATGAAAGTTCGCTCAAATAGTGCATGGGTGTAGTTATAGTATAGATGATGAACCACACGGTCTCGGAACTGCGCAGCGAAGACCTCCCGTTTCTTGGGTCTTTCAACAATAAAGCAACTGGAGGGTTCTGGCTCATACCGTCGTTCGTATAGCGCATCGCATATCTCTTGCAGGTTTTCGTCTAACCGTCGCTCAAATACCCGCACATAGTGCTTCTGCGATTTGTGACGCTTGGCCATGTGATAGGCTGCGTAGAGATCGAGCTTCAGCGCATCGCGTGTCAGGGTGTATGCCATGATGTCCTCTTTATGTTGTCCTCAACGTGATTCCTCTCTATGTCGCTGCGTTGTTTCAGGGGAGTGCTGAACCGCCCGCACAGTAAAACCATAGCGCCGGTTGTTGTTGTTCGCCGGATTAACGTTTGAGCTATTGAAGTTCAAGTTGTAGGCATTAGAAGCCGAGTTGAACGATGATGACCAATAGTTGCCGTTCGTCCCGCGATTGTTGAGCGTCGTACCATTGTAGTTGCCCGAGGCGGGGAAGAAAAATCCGTCAACACGGTTATCGCCTGTAACGACCAACCGACAGAAACCGTGATCATTGGAAGCCGTCGGATGTCTTATAGTTGTTCTTTCCTGTGTGCCTTGCGGCCCACGGGACGGATAACCTATGAATTCGCCTGAATCGCCCGAAAATTTGCGAAACGGGAGGTCTGTGTCACTAAGTCAAAAAAAATATCAAAGCAGCTCTGCTGCCTTTTCCTTCAGATAACTGATAAACTCGGTGTTCTCTTCCTGCGTCCGCTTTTCGAGCGGGTAGGCCACAATCTCCGCAATAATCTGAAACAGGCCAGTGTGTTTCTGAACCACGTCGCCTTCCTTCTTGCTGCCTGCTTTCTTGACTTCTGGTTGTGCCTTCTTCCATTTTACAAACTCTGCCTCGATCTGCTCGAATGTTTCGTCACCAGTCAGGTTTAATTCGATACAGATTTCAAGTGCGTCGCCACCTTCCATCTCTCGGACCGAAGTGTACTCAGGAATGAACTTCGACAGGCTCTCAACTGGAAATCCGATGAGAACATATTCGTTGTTCTTCGTTTTATAACGTGGTGCTGAAAGCAGTTTTGAATCACCGCGCTGCTTCTGGAATGCTTCGGTGCAGACGACGGTCTTGATGAGCCATGCCGACCATTCGTAGGCATGATAGAAAGTGCCGTCTTTGTGTAGTATGATTTTATTCCATGAGTCAGCATCCTGACGCTGCGCCTCGTAAGCCAAGGCAGGTGTAATTTGCATAATGGTTTTGCGTTAAGTGAATATACTAAGTTTATTGAACACATCTTTGCCATACTTCCGATTTCCCCGTTTGGGCTTTTGTTCGTCGCGCTTGTGGCGCGACAAGCCCAAACAGGTAAATCGGGTGCAGGCGAATTACTGAACCGCCCGCACAGTAAAACCATAGCGCCGGCCGATGCTGTTCGCCGGATTAACGCCTGAGCTACTGAAGTTCAAGTTGTAGGCACTAGAAGCCGAGTAGAACGATGATGACCAATAGCTGCCGTTCGTCCCGCGATTGTAGAGCGTCGTACCATTGTAGTAGCCCGAGGCGGGGAAGAAAATAGAGTTGCCGTTGATGCGCGATGTAAAGCGACGGCCTGCCACGCCATCCTCGTCGGTCCACTCAGAATCACAGTTGCTGTTAAGCTCCTGGAACTCGCCGACGGTCGGCAGACGGCATGGAGAACCCATGTTGTGACGCGCCATGTCGTAGGTGTTGTTGGTCGGGATGTTACCTGTCAGCGCGGCACCATCGGTCTGAGCATACACGGCATCGCTAAAGTCGTAGCCGCTGCCTTCTGCGTGTCCCGTCACGTTACCCCATGAGAAATAGAGGCCGTGCTCGTAAGGAGTCGATGCACCCACGTTGTGCTCACACCACAGCAGGCCGCTCGGCAATGCGAGATCGACAAAGCCCGTAGGAGCCGCAGCCGTCTGACTGAGAATACCGATGACGTTGAACTGCGTGCCGTCGTAATACATCACGAGGATGGTGTTAGCATGTACCTTACCCATCGGCATCGCGTTGCCGTAGAGCTTGATAGCCTTGGCCGCTGAACCGTTCACGCTGAGTGTCGGCGAAGATGCGGTAAAGGCATTCTGGAAGAGGACGGCGATGGTGCCGCCAGGGGTCAAAACAGTGTTGGTGATGCTCACCGTCTTGGCTGCTGTTGCGCCAGCGGTAGAACAAACGCCGTAACCAGAGCCGAGGGTGGCCATGTCGCCCGTCTGTGCGAGGGGCTGAATCTTGTTGAGGATTGCCTGTAGTTGGGCATCGCTCTGTGTAATGTCAAAAACTCCGTATGCCATAATTTTATGAATTTAATTTGTTAAACATTAATTTCCTATCTCTGTATTGTTTGGCGTTTCGCCACTAATCGATCCGTCGCTTATGTCATTGTTCGATGGCGGATTAACAATGGCTACTTTCTGATTAGCCATTTCCATAGCTGTAATCTGAAGCTCATTAGTCTGATAATCCTCGTTGAATGACTGTATCTGATACCATCTGCCTTGATACTGAATCAGACACCAGCGGTCAATGTCGGCATTGTAACGCATACGGAACATCACTGTGTCGTAGGCATCCACGGCACCCTCGCGCAGCGATTTCATGCCTTTGTCGAATTTTTCCGATGCCCAGAATTCACCAAGCAGGGTGTACTTTTGACCGCTAGAAGACCGTCCGAAGTCTCCACCAGTAGAGTCCACACGCTTGGCCACTTTGATGCGCTTGTTCATCATGCCTGTACTGTATGCCATAATAGTATCTTTTTATGTTGTTGGATGGCAACGGATGATGTTGCCGTTAATCGTGCGTATCTGATCGTTGTCGCTGGTTACAATGACCCGCATGCCTGTTGGCTGCATCACCACGACTTGCACCTTCATCGCATTGTCAAGACTTCGCAGGATATTCCCGTCTGATGTTCGTATCTGATTTCCACTACTCGTCTCGATGATGTTATGAATGGCTCCGTCGGTGACGAAAAATGTGACGATCTGCTGTCTGTCAAATCCGAGGTTATCAGTATCGCTTGTCACGGTCACGGTACCATTGCCCTGACCGGTGTAGGTCAGGACAATGTTGCCGGGTCCGTCGTTCCAAGGAATGCTGATGCTTGCCATAGTTACTCGATGCTCCAGTTAGTGTTCGAAGTAACGCTGAACGATGCACTCGTGCCTTCTGTGTAGGCATTCCAGTCGAGCGAAGCACTTGCGGGAGATACCTGAAGCACTGGATCGCCCTCAGCCTGCGTGATGGTACATGATGCCGTGTGGCCGGCGTGATCGGTCACCGTCAACTGAGCCGTGCGCGTCGAGATGGTCGGGTTGGCACCGATGTTAGCGAACTGAATCGAGAAGGGGAACTCGGCACTCGCACCTGGGTCGCCGCTGATAGCATCGCCATTGTTCACGGTCAGGCCGTTGGCGTTGTAGGTCGATGGCAGTGTCAGCTCCAGCGTGGCACCGCTACCGAGCGAGAAGGTGAGCTGCGACGAGTTTGTGGTGCCCTCGATGGTGAGGGTGGTCACACCGTCCTTGCTCACGGCTGCTGCACTCTGAATGTTCACAAACTCGGGTTTGCCCGCCTGGGTGACGGTGCGCACCACGTCTTCACAGTTGGGGGCCTTGAACGTCATTTGCGTCTGACGGGCCGAGCGACCTGTGTTGTCGCTGCCAGCGGTCACATTTACGGTATCGTTACCGCTGCCTGATGTCTTGCTCGGGACGAGCCATGCTGCATAACTCATAATCTTTCCGTTTTATTTGATATTCCAATTCGTATTCGATTCGATGGTGTAGTCAACACCATACTGCGGCACGAGCCATACCAGCGTCTGCGGCTCGACTGGCTTCACGCGCAGGTACTTTATCAGACTGACGGCATCTGTCGGCCTTGCGCTGACAGCCACACCAGATGGCAATGCCCACGCCCTGACAGCCATGCCGCCTACTACGTGAGCCGATGCCCGAAGGCTTCCCGTTACCAGTCTTGCCGATCCTTTCATCCGATGATCTTAATATGTGGGTTAATATTCACGACCTGCTTGCGCGTTCCACTCTGATAGTCGGTGTCGGGTATCAGTACAGTCAACTTCAGCATCAGCAGTCCGACACCGAGTTCTGTGCTATCTACCATCACCACGTAACTCTCGCCGCCTTCTATCGAGATACAGTCAGCCTTGGTGAAGTCGATGTCGGTATTCTTTGCGTCGGCATTGATCACCTTGCCGCTGAAGTCCACGTCAGCAAGTTTTAGTCCGTCGGGCAGCTCTGCCGTGAACTCTATCTTCACGTCGCTACCGAGTGTCACGGCTTGCATCTCGTCGGCACCCTCTGGCGATGCCAGTCGCATGTATGGCTTCACCAATATATCGAAGGTGTAAGGCACCAAGGAGATGTTCGTCACGCTGACAGGCGAGCGGTACTGGTAACTCGTATCGACGAGCATCAGCGATGCTTGCACCAGCATCACCGGCATACGGCCATAGCACTCGATGATGTCCTGATAGGGACGATTGAGATAGTTCAGCAGCGTCTCTTCTGCCGATTCGCCGTAACTTTCCAGCAGCGTGTCCTCTGCCGTGAATCTTGGCTCGATGCGCAACTGCGCTTTGATCTGATTAAGTGTCAACCACTTCATATTGATTTTTCTTTTTGTCCTTTGCATATCCGACAAAAAGCCGTTGTGGGTTTACTTATGTTTTTCATTATGTTATTAATGGCACAAAAAAAGGCTCACCACTGTGAGCCGAATGATTAATTAATAACCAAACAAAACCATAATTCATTATGAACTTATAAAACAAATATTCAAATTTTCTTGTATTCTTCTTTTGCATCGAAGCAGGGGCAGTCCTTGCCTGGGTCGAAGTCGTGGTGTCCGTAGATTTTTGCTTGTGGGTAGAGTTTGCGTAAGTCCATCAGCAGAGATAAAAACGCGGCTTTTTGCGCCAACGTCCGCGTGTCTTTGCTCTTCTGGAGTGAATAGGGAATACCTGGCTTATTCTCCACGCCACCGACGTAGGCGATACCTATCGAGTAGGTGTTATGACCGCCTTTCATGCAGTGGGCTCCAATCAGGTCCACGTCGCGCCCTGGTTCAACATGACCATTTCTGTATAAGACGTAATGATAGCCAATGTCACTCCATCCCTGCTTTTTGTGGTCGGCACGAATCTGCTCGACAGTGTATTCTCTGCCTTCAGGCGTAGCCGTACAATGGATGATAATTTCCTTGATGGTGCGCTTCGACTTCTTCAGGCGTTGCGGAATCAGGAGCGCAAGCGTCGCGGAGCCTACGATGCCATCAGCCACAAGACCCTTCTCACGCTGAAAAGCCTCGACAGCGGCTTTGGTGTTTTGTCCGTAGATGCCATCGGCTATCAGATGGAGAGCCTTCTGAATCTGGCGCACTACCTCGCCACGGCTTCCGAGTTTATATAGTTCCATGTGATTAATCTTCGTTAATAGGTTCGATATCGTGTTGCTTAGTCTCAGGCCGTATGGTCTTCTCAATTTCCTCGCATTCCGCAATGGTCACGCGGACGCGCTTTTTGCACTTGAGGTCGCCACACTGAAAAGGGCGCATAGTCGCGATCTGATTGCCCATGCGGGCGATTTTCCTGTCTTGATCGTCCATACGGTTATTGGTCTGCTCGCGCTCCTTTTCGTAATCCTTGCGCATCTGCCGCATCTCGTTCTCAAACTTCTCTGCGAGGTCGCGGTAGTTGTCGCGGCTCTCCTTATAGTGGTCGCGCTCAGCACGCAGTTCATCATTCTGACGCTTGCGGTCTTCACGATCCTCGGCCAAATCCTTTGCCAACTGCTGATAGTAGTCCTGTTTCTCTTTGTCGGCTTCAATCTCAGCTTTGCGAGCTTCAGCTTCTTTCAATTTGGCTTCTGCCTCTGATAGTTTTGCCTCGGCCTCTTTCTGACGCTTCATCTGTCGCCAGAATAGGAATCCACCTACGCCAGTACCACCGACAATGAGGGTAATCAGCGAGATAATTGCTTCGAGAGTGATCTCCATTGCCTATGTCAGTTTCTTGAAATATTCGACTAACTTTGGCCACGCCATATATCCGACAGCCACAACTCCAATGGACACTGGCCATGATCCAGAGTATATGGAACAACCGACACCACCGATCACGCCAAGAAAAAACAGGCAGATCATAAAAAAGTAAAATGCTTCTTTCATTTTCTTCGTTTTTTAATTAAACTTTCTACACTAACCGAAGAAAACATTGTCATGGGTTTACCATAGTATAAAAAAAATCCCGACGACCAAGTAATAAAGGTAATACAAACGCTATATGCAGATGAAAGCAATCGGTCGTCGGGATGAATTAGAGAAAAGGGACGGCCTTCACAGGCGGTCATGGCGCATCACTGCGCCGTATATCTGCCTGGGCCGTCGTCGTGAGTTCCGTCGAGACTCAGTTGATATTCGAGTATGCGAGCACCGCCATCGTTGCTCATGGTGATTGTTGCAATTCGTGCATCAGTAACGGCTGGAAGTACGAGCTCGTAGGCGATTCCTGCCTCCCATACGCCTGTAGTCTTGCCATCTACGGTCTTCACACCACCACCTTCAATCTTGAAGTTAACGCGCTCATCAACGGTGATAGTTGGGTGACGCTCTTTGTTGCACTCCTTATTGCACTTGTGATAGAGCGACGGATCGCCTGGATCGACATGGCATGAACCATAACCACCACAGATATAGCCCAGCATGATGTTCACCTTCGGTTCTTCCTGGGATGGTTCTTGTGTCGAACCAGAAGAACCATCCCCATTGATCAGTTGTTTGTATTCGGCTTTCGCATCTTCTACCAACTTGTGTAGATTGACGTTCTTACAGGCGCGGAGTATCGGCATGAAAAGAATGCCGCAGAGCAGGCCAATGGTGGTGTCGCTCAGATGATGATAGCGAGTAAGGCAGCGAGACAGACGGAACCAACCCATCGCCTGCATCAGGCGGTCAGTGCGCAACGGCATCACCTCGATAAGCGACAGCGTGACACCAATGATCAGTGTGGAGTGGCCTGACGGGTAGCTGTTGGCGTATAACTGCCCTTGATAATAAGTAACGTAATTGCCGACATGAGTACCATCATCAAATACATAGTCGCCACTCTTGTCGTATGCGCCAGTAGAATGTCCGTCGCCATTCTCGATGGGTTCGTTGACCAGAGCGCGGCATATTGGTTCATTGGCTGGTGACGGATCGCTCTCGCCCTGGCCAGGACGACGGCGACCATACTCGGCGTTAAGCAGTGGCTTACGGCTGTTTGAACACGTCATACCGACAGCATCGGCCAATGCTGCAATGGCACCTTTGTCGGAAATCTTAATACCGATGGTCGTCTCACCAAAGACGGGCGAGAAGGTCATTTCTCCGTATTTTGGATCGACGACGGTACGATTGTCGCCAAACAGATGTTGCACTCTGTATTCCTTGTTGGCAATGGCCTGAATGGTTCGCTGGCGACGCGCACCCTCAGAGGAATCCAGTGAATAAGCTCCAGCAACAAATTCATCAACAAACTGATCTTCGTAGAGATTACCGTTCCAAGTCTTCTCGCCTGCGGGTATCTCCTTGCGGTTTTTGTAGGCATCAAGATAAGGCCCTGGGGCTGGTGGCATGTATTCTGTTAGGTCAAGCCATAGTTCACTGATGTCGTTTTTATACTCGATTGGCTTGGTACCAAGTTCCTGGCGCATCGCATCCACGTCTTGTTGGTTATGCTTCTGCGCAGCAATAATCGCTGCCATGATGCGGGCATAACTCGGATCGGAATAGAACAGCCAACCATAAAGCGGTTGAGTCTTGTTATCGCATGTGTAATTGAGAGCCAAACGTGCCAGTTTGTTGCGATTCTCAGGCATCACTTCTGCAAGTACCTGATAGAACAGCATCGCACACATCTGTTCAAGCACCAATGGATTGTCGTTGTCACCTTCAGTGCTGATGATCTGCTGGAAGTTTTCAGGTACATAGATATGGTCTGACGCTTTGACTCCGGCAGTGGCTTGCGCGTAGCACTCATCCCACATAGAGAATAGCACCGCATGGGTTTTCGGATTTTGGTCAATATCGACTACCTCACGGAAATAATCGGCCACTCCATTGAATATGTCCTGAAGGCGGTTGGTGTCTTCGTCCTGTTCTGCTTCAGACAATTCCCATTTGTCCTCATCTGTGAAGGGAAGGTAAAGCGGTGGCGCACCAGCAAGAAGATAGCCGTTAGGCTTAATATCCATCACTGTTTCAACGCTCACGCCGTCCGTGATCCTGTCGCCTACCTTGAACTTTGGCTCAATGGATTCATGAGGTAGTTGCTGTGTCGCGTTTCCGTCCGTCGGTGACAGAACCGCTGGATCACCATTCATCGGCTCAGTCGGTTTCGTCTGGGACGGTTCTTGTGTCGATACAGAAGAACCGTCCCCATGATCGACATCCATAGTCGGTTTATCTTCCTCACCATGCGCTGACCGAATCAGCACCCAACAAGCGATGGCAATGACGGGCATCACCAAAGCGAAAATAATTACAATCGTTGTTACCATATACTGTTGTTTTTAGGTTTTATTTCGGCCAAAGGCGATACTGCGCCCCTATACCTACTACAATATCAGCCTTTCGGTTTACTACTCCATATCCTGCACCGACTTGAATGCCAACGCTTACCCTTGGTGCGGATTTGATGATCGTCTTGGTGATGGTGTTTGTCACTGTCGGAATGCGAAGGTCTATACTATCCAAGGCAGGCTCGTAACCTGAAACCCACGCAGTATAGAGGCTGTCGTCATATCGCTTCTGCTGAATCGGCACAGGCACGTCGATAGAGTCGCGGATGGTATCGCGCAACGTGTCGCATTTGCCAGGCACAGGAATACGCAGATATACCACGCGACCGGTGTTAATTGTTTCAGCCGGCAAAGGTTCCCGAATAATACTATCCCGCCACACCGTGTCATGCTCCACCCTCGTTTCCACTTCAGGCT
>Ga0310690_10006930_pt1 | contig 14720 bp, 15 predicted proteins | sample AusTroGonzalo_MG_2_FD_207661 | JGI IMG/M metagenome (GOLD analysis project Ga0310690, IMG submission 207661) | Bovine rumen microbial communities from tropical cattle in Woodstock, Queensland, Australia - Gonzalo_04 (v2) (version 2) | ecosystem: Host-associated > Mammals > Digestive system >...
GGCGGTAGTAACCTTTAGCTCGCCCTGGTTAGTGGCAACGGTTAGGCTTATCGCCCCCTCGACAAGATAGCGTCTTCTGTCGTTCTGAGTTATCGTTCCGAGCTGGTCGCGTCCGTAGTCAAACGCGAAGCCAAGCACCTTAAAGCCGTACTTGTGCAACTGTCTTTTTTTGTCCATTCTTAAACCTCGTTAAAGATTAGCAAGACGAAGGCGACAATGTCTGCGACAAGAGCCGCCAAAAGCACCCTTTCAATCGTCATTTACGAACTCCGTTATAACGAAACCGATTGCGAAAACAACAAGCAGCAAGACCATGTCTATTTCCCCTTGTCCTTGAAGTCGTCCTTTAGCTCCTTGAGGCAGTCGATGATGTTCTCCATCTTGACGATTACCTTTGCGAGCTGGTTATTGAGCATGAAAATCTGATTGTTGCTCTTGTCGATAATTTCCTGCTGCCTGTCGATAATCGCCTTGTGCGTCTCGCATGTACACTGTAGCTTTATCACGTTGTCGTGCAGTATCTGCGAGTCCCGGTCGCGTTCAGACTTCGTTTCTGTCCGTTCCTTCTTGATTTCCGTCACGTCAGAACGAGCCTTGAGGAAAGCGGAAATCGCTCCGAGGCATGCAATAATGGCGGCTATAAGTTCGGGTGTCATGAGTGCTTTAGTTCCTTTGTCGAAAAAGAATTTTTCTCACTATTCCAATAGTCTTTGTTCATATTAAGCTCCGCAATCCCTTACGGGATTGCAAATAAGTTAATAATTAATATTCCAAGAGCGCAACCGCGCAGCACCTAGCTCTACTGGCGAAGTAGTTGTAGCTGCTGAAATCGCCCCTGGTATTCATTAACCAACTGACATTGTTGTAAGTACGCGAGCAACACCACCGCAACCCCGACAACCCGCGCCGCGAGGAAATTGCAGACAAACTATCATTAATCGCGTCCGTACCGTCAACTTTCATCTTGCTGATAACCTTGAACGAGTCTACAACGTCCGGCAAATACCAGCTACCATCGCCCAAGTCATCGCTCTTACGTGTTGCTTCCGTAGCTCTCGTATAAGAGTATCTGTTAGCTGGGAACGTGTAGACCGTTTCTCCGGCGAGATTCTTGTGCGTATGCGTCCCGAGGACAAGCCCGATATCGTGACCTGTACCTGCAAATGCAGACTGCGAGCCGGTTTCACTGGGCCACTTCATCATCATTGCTTCCATGTAGGTCTCGTAGTCACCGTAATATTCCTTAACGGCAGGATAGCTTGTGCCGTTGAAGTCCGTCAGGTTGAGAATCCCCGATCCATTCGGGTTGTTTGACGGTTCAATGCTCGCATTTGACGGGTTGCTGAACCATTCGATAAGTCTTTCCTTGTTCCACCCTGCATAATAGACTCTGGATCCGTTGTTTCGAAGCAGCGTGTTCCTGTCAGTCGTCTGATTTGCAAACTGCCACATGTACAAAGTAGCCGTGGCGGTGCTACCACTGGCGATGGGTGACAATCGGTTCTGAGAACTATTCGTATCGACAACGATGAAGCATGAGTCTACCCCGTCAGCGTCCGGCATCAATTCACAATGCCAGTTTGTAGTAGATGCGCCTTCTACAGTCTGATGCTCTCTAAGCCAAGCATCAAGAGCCGCACAGAAATCGGCAAGCGTAGTGGACGTGTTATCAGTGAACGTTCCGGCTGCGACTGCGGCATCGTTGCTTGCGTGCTGCTGCAAGTTGAGTGTATTTGTAGTCCCGTCAAGATTGATGCCTATAACCTTGAACAGCCAGCAGTTTGCGAACTGCAAATCAGTGGACTCATCCTTGTGGAGAACGAGCAACTTGCGACCGTTCACGTCAGCGACAACGCCAACGGATTCGAGGCCGTCTTCCACCGCCTTGGATACCGGATAAATTGACTTGTCGAGGAAGTACTTGTCGCCGTTTTCCGGGTCCACCCAAAGGATGTCGCCAACTTTCGCACCTGCAAGCAAGGTGCCGCCGTTCGGCACGCGGTGAAGTTCCTTGTAGAGTTTTAAGTTGTTCACAAGCGGGTTCTCTTCAGTCGTGCCGTCCGGGATAAGTTTCTTGATGTTTTCGATTGACGTATTCACATCGTCCATTACTTCCTTCAACGGAATGAGAACTTTGTTTCCTTTCACCCATGCACGGATAAAGAAGTTTTCATTGCCTTGAGCGTCCGCATAGTGCACGATGCTCAAGTCGCCACTGGTCTGCGGCAATACGTTGTTGCTAGACATTTTCTGCCTCCTGTACTTTGTTTAATTTCTTTGTTTCGGAAACCTTAATTTCTTCGGTATCCGTACCTGGTTCAACGCCTTCAATTTCGGCGGTGTCCTTCAAGTTAAAATTCTTCTTACTTTCTTCAAGCGCCTTCTTCCTTGTAGCTTCAACCGCCTTTCTGTTGGCAACCGCAAGCGTAGTCACTTCCTGCAAGCGCCCGATAGCCTCAAGGACTTCGTTCATGTTTACGAGCTTGTTTTCTTCGCTTGTATCTTCTGGTATTACGACTTCAATGTCTTTGCCGTCTTTCAGCCCGTACACAAATTCGGACAAAGGCATGAGAACCTCATGACCGTTTACCCAAAAACGGACAAACATCAGTTCATTCTTTTCAGCATCAAAGTAATGAACAACGCTAAATTCACCGGATGTACTTGCCATATTCCATGTCTCCTTTACGCCAAAGTTACCGAGGTGTTTCCGAGAGGCGACCACTGCGTATTTGTCCCATCTGTTCCATGACATATAAACTGCATAGCACAAAAAGCATTCAATGTAACTTTACGAAGTCCCATGACCACTTCTATATCAGCATTACTCCCATTTCTTAAAGTAACAATATCGCCTTCGGTAACTGCAATTTGTTCAGAAACCCCGGCAATTAAAGTGTTGATGTTTGTATCTTCGGTTACTGTAAAATAGCTTTTTGTATTACGAAGATTGAGTCTTGCCGTCTTTAGCCTGCAATAAGTTTCCGCGTAATCAGTTGCATACAAATTCTTTACAACCGTAAAGTTCCCGTTAAAATCGGCACGTCCGTTTACCGTCATGGATTTTGTTACGACTATATCCGCATCAATAGTCGTATCCTTTTCCACGCGCAACGTGCCGTAAACATGGAGTTTAGGAACCGCCACCGTCCCTCTATTTGCCATTTGCCAAATTACAAACTCGTCATTGTCGGAGTCCCACTTTATCGGGATGTAGTTGTTTTCGTCCTGCATGACACGCACTTCAGGCGTCCTCATGTGGTCCCACGCTATGCGACTTGTATGCGTGATTACATTTGCGCCGTTCCTGGTTTGGTGTGAAATCTGTATGTAGTTTTCGAAGATTTCTACCTTGTCCACAAGCCCGTTTGCGGTCTTTGAAAACAGCACGCTGTTGCCGTTGGCTTCAAAGCGCTTTGTATATCCCGAAGTGGCAAGAACGGCGTGGATTCCGTTTTTGTCTATCGCGTGGTCAAGGTTCGCGTTGTAGGACTGGTCGGCATCGTGGTGATAGCGGTATCCGTTCTTTCCGACCGTGGAGCGAAAGCCGTTCACGTTCACGAAAACGATTTCTCCAAGTTCCCCGGCAGCAATAAACGATGCCAGTTGTGAAAGTGTCATGGTGCGTACTTTCTGTCCCGGTGCGTTTAACGGCTGAACAATTACAACAATGTCCGTTTCCGAAAGCGTTTCCGCTTGCGGAATCATCGATATTGGAATCGGTGCATCAGGAATTTGTCTTGGCGGGTATGGCATATCAAATCTCCTAGTAGTAATATAAGTTTTTTTGTTACAAATCGCTATTCTTCATCATGCGGAAAACGTCTTGGTAGTAGCGTATGCTCTGCACTAGAACTTCCGTTTGATTTTCGTCCGGCAAGTATGCGACAAGGTTGTTCTCAATACAGAACGTTAAAACATCGCCGCCCCAATTTACCGGAATTTGCAAAAGTTCAAAAAGTCCCTGCTCCGTAAGTTTTCCGCAATCGAGGAACGTTTTTTCGTGGTTGCCCGGCGGCGTTGCCTGTCCGCTCATTTGGTTGTACATATCGAGAGCCCCGTGGAGAACATACGTGCTTCCATTAAGGAAACTATCAACGTTTGCAACGCTGTCCGTTGCGCCTATCGCGAGTATGTACGGCTTGTTATTTTCGTCAACAAATGCGCCTTCAAGCTCGCCGCTCCAGTCGGTGCCGGACTTTGTCCACGTCCAAATATTGAAATCTGTCGGGTTGTTGGCAAGCTCCGTCCATGTGCCACCCGTGCCAACGCTTGCGGTTGTTGGGTTGTAGTTTTCATCACTAAACGCAAAGACAACGGAATTTTCCGAGACCGCACCTAAACCGCCCCAACTTGTCGGAATCTTGAACAAGTCGGAAACGCCCGTTAATTTATTCACGCCGCAATTCGTAAAGCAGTCGGTCGCGCCTAACGTGATATTGTTTAGAACCGCGTATGTCTCTGCTGCACCATGTTCCACGTTCGGGCAATTTTTAAATGCGTTTCTCGCATCAATGTCATTTCCAACTATTGAACGTATAGTGGGAGGATTTATTGTAGTCAATTTGGTGCAGTTATTCGCAATGAATAAGATTCCGCCTTTAAGGTTCGTAACGTCTATATGCGGGAAAACTTCAAGATTGTCACACATTGAGAACATGCCTTGCAAAGCTCCTTGATAATTGGAGATATTCACGGAAGCATCCGGGATAACGAAATCACAACAATAGCGCAATGCGGACGCCCTATAGAAAAGGTACGCGTAGCACTTGATGTCCGTCAAGTCGCCATGTGCAACAACGTCCACCGGGTTGTTTTCAAAATCGGATAAATAGCTGTGAGTAGTGTTCTGCATGAACTCGTTAGCCCATCCGAGTTGGCTGCCGCCATAAGTCCAAGTCCAAAGGTTGAACGTGTTGTCTGCATAACCAGTGCTGAAACTTGTCCATGTTCCGTGTTTGCTTGTGGTCGTTACAGTCGGGTCATAGTTCGGGTCTCCGAAGTTGAACAGGAGGGAATTTGCCGGGAGTGAACCCAGGCCGCCCCAAGCTGTCGGGATCTTGCACAAGTCACCAATGCCTCGCAACGTAGCAGCGCCGCAATCTTTAAAGCAATCTTGATAAAATTCCGGCGATATTTCAACGAGCTTGTTGTAAAGTCTGGCCGCGCCGCTCTCGATGTTTACACAACCGTAGAACATGAAATTCACTGTATTTTCCGCGCTAGAAACATCAAACCATTCCGGGATTTCTTTCAATGAGGTGCAGTTGCGGAAAGCGTTGTAAAAATTACTAATATTGGAATAGTCCCAACGCGGAATATCCTTCAATGCCTTGCAGTTGTTGAAAGTTAATGACATACTTTCAAGCACACCGAAGTTGAACGCGGGCAAGTATTCAAGGCTTGTGCAATTTTCAAACGCTTGTCCGATTATAGTGCAATTAGGCATCTCATAAGATGGAACGTCTACCAATTTCGAGCAATTTCTGAAACATCCCAAAAAACGGACGGCACTAGAACAATCCATTTCCGGGGCCTTTTCAAGACTTTCACAATCATTGAACGTGTAAGAAAATTCCTGTACGTTATTCGTATTCTTTAGGACAACGTTTTTCAATTCCTTACAGCCGTCGAATGTACTGTTCATCTCTACAGTGTTCAGAATGTCAAGATATACATCATCCAGTTTATAGCACAAGTAAAAAGTGTACCTAAATTTGTGGACGCTAGAAAGATCACTTATAATAACTTTTCTTAAGTTATAGCAATAAGCAAAGGAATAATAAAGGTCATGGGCGTAGTTTGTATCGTCTGAGTCAAGCGGCCCAACGGTATCAATAATTACGGTTTCCAAATTCGTGCAGGAGTTCGCAAAGTAAGACAAATTCTTGTTATTTATGGCGCCATTAAAAGTAAGCGTCTTCAAGTTTCGGCAATACCAAAACATCGCGTAAGCATTCACTACTCCGCTCATTCCGTTTAATGTCGCGTAAGTAATGGCGGAACATCCGTAGAACATTTCGTAACAGTCTATTTCTTCGGTGTAACCGCTGCACCGAACTACAACCCAATTTGTCCGGGATTCGTCTTCCAGGTCTTCGGTAAAAGCATATTCAAACTCGTAATGCTCGGGCGTTCCATGCCAATCCCATTCATTTTTGTTACTGGTAGCAACCTTTGTCCAAGTTCCATGAGGGCCAACTCCTGCAACGGTCGGGTCATAGTCGGGGTCACTAAATGTAAATCGGAATACATTTATAGGGATTTCCGCACTTTCCACGTAATCGACAACAAATGGCATTCCGTTATCGTCATTCACGATATAACCGCCCTCACCCGGTTCCATGCAAAGGAACGTCCCACGCACAAGCGAAGCCCCGCTTGTCATGCTGTTCTTCTCAAGGTTCGACAAGTTCGCGTCCGTGCCACCGTCAAGAACGTAGTACATTTCTGCAGGCCAGTTCGGAAAAAGGCCGACTGAATCTACCCCAGTGAGGAACTTTATAACCATGCGCAACGCTTCCGGCCCCGGAAGGTTCAACAGGTTCAAACCGCTTACGATCCGTTCTCGGTAATGCGTGTCGCTTTCGCCCGGGTTGCGCTTTACGCCGACGATTGCTCCCAAGTAGTCCAATGCGGGTCCTATGGCGTCGGCAAGGTTCAAGGCTTGCAGAATTTCAAAAAAGGCCGTCTCAAGGTCGTCAAATTGCGCCATGCAGGAATTGACGAGAGCTAGAAGTTTCTCGCTGTTCTTGTATTGTTCCGGGATGTACTTCTTGAACTCTTCCTTGTAAGGTACTATCGTTTCCATTGCAAATAAACTCCTGTAAGACTATTCTAGACGATTTACGTTGCTGGCGTTAGCGTTATGCGGTCGGTAGAAAGAACTGCATAATCCGTGCTTGAAACGGGTATAGTTTCCGTCACATAGTTTGGGCTGTCCGTCGGATTTTCAGTCAAAGCAACCTCTATCGAGCATTGGCCCACTCCTGGAACGCCGTAAATGCCTTGATAGATTCGGTCCGGAATTACGTCTTTTCCGATGTTGTACTCGATGTCGGCCCACTGCAAAATTGCCGCCTTGAGCGTTTCTATGCCAGGGAACGTCTCTTCGTCATAGAGCCTGTACGTTATGCGCACCCAAAGATATTTCGCGCGTGGTCTCGAAAAAGAGATCATCTGCCTGTCGCCATCTTCGTCAACGATTTCCACGGACGTGTTGCCGTATGGCTGGATTCCGCTCGGCTGGTTCTTCCAGATGCACATCGCTACATCGTAATCTTCACCGCCACCTACAAGCGCCTCGAAGCTCTTAGGAGGTCTCCCTTCGTTGTCCGTTGTCATGTTGCGGTTGCTTGTTACGGATGCCGCCGTTACGCCCGGAACATCGTTAAGAAGGTGCGCCTCGATTGACGGGTCTGTACCGCATGACTTGATTGATTGGGCGTATATTGCTCGTCTTACGCGAAGCTCCTCGTCCGTTTCCGCATCACGGCCTGGAACGCCAACGACAAAATTATACACCGCGTCAAAGCCTGTAACGGAGCCGCTAACGGAGTCAAGTTCGCCGATGTCGCAAGTCTGCAAGCCTTCGGTTATGGCAGTAAACGAGCCCGTATTTCCGGCGTAGATGTTGAAATCGTCCGGAAGCTGGCCCGTTATGCCCACTGTAGAACCGTCAACCCAAACGGCAAGCCGTTCGCCGTAAAATTCAGCCTTGCCACCGGCTACAATGATAAGCTGGCGGAGTCTGTAAAGGTTGCTTTGTTCTGTCGAGTTGTTGAGCGTAACATCGCCAAAAGTGAAATGGAAAACGTAGTCCGTATTCTTCTGACTACTGTCATCTTCAATCATGAGCTTTTCGCAAGCCGAACGGCTTACGGTAACGGAAGAATCAAGCGTGAAGTCAAGGTTTCCGCGTGTCCTTACGGCTGTAGCACCTTGAGGGATCGTAGCCGACGAATCGAGCGTGAAGGCGACTGCGTTCACGGAACATGCCCTTGCAGACTGTCTCGTGATGCCGTTAAGGGCAGCAGCAAAGTCTAGCGATACACCTGTAGCCTGTGCCGGGTCACGGCTTGTGAATACCTCGAAGGCTAATTCCCACGCGTTAGAGAATCCTAGAGCGAGCTGGCCTATAAGAAGCCCGTTAGGGCTGTCCACCGAAGTCTCGAAGGAAGGCCCGAAAGCCTGCTTTAATGCGGTTTCGATTTCGGCGCGGCATTCCTGCAAGGTCTTTCTCTTGAGACCGCTTTCGGTTACGTAAGTTCCCATAATCTAAACTTCTCCTGTAGCGATTGTTCCGTCTTTGCCTAGTACACGGAATGTCACAGACAACATTCTTGTTTTTCTGTCAAACGACAAATCAAGCGATAGTATCTTGTCCACTCCTTCAACAGTTGATATTACAGAGGATAGAAGCGAGCGTATGCGTCCAAGGTCCGGGTTTTTCTTTAGGATTTCCTCATAATAGGGTACCCCTATTTCACGGTCAAGGAAACACTCGCCCTTGAACGTCTGCAACCTGTGCGTAATGCGCTGAGAAAGCAAAGGACCAACGGGCTTATCTGCGAGCGTTGCTATATTTCCGCTCGAATCCAAATATAAATCCCAAGTCGATGTAGTTAATGCCAACTGCATAAAATCCTCTTTCTCAAAATATAATTTATTTTTAATTATCCCGAACCATGTCCAAAATAAAAATTTTACCAAAGTGGTCGAGCGAAACGGTTTACCACTTTGGCCTAACTTCGCGCTCCGCTCGACCTATGAAATTCCATTTGTAATTATGATGGGCGCCGCGTTTGTTTGTGCACTTGGCGACCCTTGAACCTGAACCAAGCCCGAAGCAATGGTTATCGTCATTGTCTTTATGTAAGCGTCCACCTTTTCCGCTATGGCGTTCGCAATGTTTTCCATCGCCTTTAGGTCATTCTTGAATTGTGTCAAGTTCAATGCCATGTTTCATTTCTCCGGCGGTATGGGTGTAAGGGGTGACGGTGCGTTTGACGATCCTGCTGGCGTTATGTGCGTGTGCTGCTTGAGCGATACACCGGGGCCGACCCCAGCGCCTACGTACACATCAGTACGGGCAATTACATCAGCGTTGAAAACGACTTGCTCGTTAAATACCATCTTCTTCGCTTCCCATGTAATCACCCCGTCCGAGTCCACCACAATGCGCGCCTTTCCCTTCACAGGCTTAGGAAAACAGCCAGGAATGGCAATGGCGGCATCAAGGCCGAATCTCGAAGATACGGATGGCGCCGCGTTCTTGTCTCCGTTCTTCCACGCGGAAATATCCTGCTCCTGGAATACGAGAAGCACCCCGTCGCCCTTGTCCAAAGGAAACTCCATGTCAAAAGCCTTAGAACTAGGGAACACCACCGGTACATCGACAAGCTCCGGCAATTCAATCTGTATTCCGTTATCCATCAGCATGCGCACAGAAGGCTTTACCGTGGCCCTATGCGTTTTCTCGTCGTATGCCGTGACAGTAGCCACAAGCGATGTGTGGACTCCACTCAAGGCGTTCGCTAAATAAGCGTCTAGCATAGAAGGCAAACTCATAACTATGCCTCAATCAGGTTAAGGTCCATCGAGAAGGCAGAATCTGGTCCGTTTCCAACGCTTACCTCCATCTTGTCAATTACAAACAGGCCGTCATGTACACCCCGCCGTTCGTCGTTTATACGCACAAGAGCGTTAGGGCGCAATTTCGGGATTACCATCGTTTTCGCGGAATAAGTCTTTTTCATGTTCGTGAAAATCTTGTCTAGCTGCGAGTAAACATCGTCTACGTCTTCGGGCTTCAGGACTACATCTCCGCTCTTCGGCTTCTCGCCTACCTTGCTCGCCATGTCTCCAATGCTTGTCCGTGCGAATCCTACATAGTCGGTGGTGTTTTCGAGGTAAAGAAGGCCGCTGTCTGGCGTAAGGTACGCAATTAAATAGGTGCTGTCCGTCCTGTGACGGAAAACGACCATTTCGGCAAGATCTACATATATGCCCATGCCCTTTGTTTCCAAATCCTGCGCGAGCTTCTTCATGGCGTTAAACACATTTCCTACAAATGTCCACCCGGACGGGAAAGAAACTTCTGCAGCCATTTCCTTGCCATACGGCACAAGACCCAATATGGCACAAATGGAATCAATTACATCGGCAGCGGTTGCACCGGGCTTGAATCCAAGACATACTGGAGTGCAAGTGAACGGACGCTTGAGAGAGCGCAAGGCGATAGAACGTATAGTAGTCACCGTGTCCGTTCCGTTGCTCAAAGTCTTGGAGTCTATAATGTTACCCTGCCACATGAGACCGGGTTCGCCGCCCTGCTCGTATCCTGCGTAAAGCATTATGTTCGTACCGCGTTGCAAGAACTTCGATATAGTGTCGCTGTTGGCGTTGTAAATTGTCGCCTCCATCTCGTTATCGTTGAACACGCGTGAACGGACGCAGCGCGCGTCAATACGCAATGCGGAAACATCGACCTGCACCATGTCGCGGTTCTGTGCTACAAGGCGTACAACTCTACCCCATGCCATTAGCCTTCTCCCATTCCTTCAAGTCGTTCTCGTCGATGTAGAACAATCCCCATGAATCGCCAATAGCGTCATAATCGGAAAGCGGCTTTCCCTTTCCTTCGGACAACGGAAGCGCGATTATGTCGCCCTTTATCGGAGAAATGGCCCTATGCTCGTACAATATTGGGAATCTCTCCGTAATTCGGAACATGCCCAGTTCCCCGTTGTCGGATGAAACAACGATGTCCCACGCCTTTGCGCGTTCGCTCCATACCAGGCGCAATGTCATTACAAGTTGTTCGGGAATAAGTACGCTTACTGTCTGGTCTGCACTTACGGAAGGATTAAACGGAATACGCAACATTGTAAAAGCCTCACGGAACTATTGTGCCTATGATAAGTTGATTCTTGTCGGCCTCGCTCGGCTCCGCAGCAACCTTTTGTCCGTTGTTCACGCCGACCGCCGCAGAGCGGTTTATGCCGGACTTCATGTCCTTCGGCTGAACCGGCCCCGATACTACAGTCTCCGTTAGGCTTACCGTCTGAATCTGCCGGAAATTTATCTTTATTTCGAGCGCTTCGCCAGTTTCTCCGTCTCGATCAGTATCGATGTCAGTAACGACTACGTTGTCGTAAGTTTCGAGCGATGTAACGATCTTGACGGTCTGTTTCTTGTCCATCAAGTCCTTCAAGTCATTCCATGCGTCTCTAGCGCGGTTCTTGAGCTGGTCTTTCCATTGAGCCATGTTCATCAATGTCTCGGCGTTCTGTTTTTCATCGTCGATTTTCTGGACGTGCTTCAATGAATGGTTAGACACAAGAGCAGTGAGTGAGCCTTCGCGGAGCTGTAGATAAATGCCATCGCTAACAGCGCGCCCGTCCTGTAACGGATTCTCCGTCACTACTGCGTGCTTTGAATGGCTCTCGTCAAGTATAAGGTCAATGTCAATTTCGCCTACGCTGTAGCCTTCTTTCGGATAAAATAGGCTAGTAGGTATAAGAGACTTTATGTCGAGCCTGTCGCCAAAAATTGAATTGAGTACGCTAACCATGACACGCTCCTAGATTGTAGTTATGAATGCTTCCTTGAGCTTTACGTTGAATGCCGCATCGAAGGCCTGTCTAGAAATGTCGCTAATGTTGAACTTGCTCGTATTGTCCTCGACCGCCTTCGTGTTCTTCTTCGTAGATTTAGAACTTTCGTTGAGTGCCTTCGTCATTTCGGCGATTTGCTTTGCCAAGTCGGAATCTCCGCCAATGCTAACTTTTCCAGTAATTTGTTCGAACGTGCTTCTTTTGTCGCTTTTGCCTAGTTTATTCTTGTATGTTCTCCAATCTATACCCCTAGCAGCCTTATAGAGAGCGACATTTTCTTGATATTGTCTTTTCGAATCTTCATAACTCTTACGCGCTTTTTCTAATTCTTCATCCGATATAGGTTCTGTAGACAATATCAACTTCGTGTATTTTTTCTTTTCAGACTTATACACCATTTCACTCATTCCGGTTTCATATTCGGCAGTTCCTCCCTTTCTGAAACGCTTTATATCTATTTCTTCAAACTCTTTCTTTAGGTTTTCAGCAGCATCTTCTATAAAATAATCATACATCAACTTTATAGACAACAATGTTTCGAGAGCAAGCATCATCGGACTTAACGCGGCTTTGAAAGCGCCTTTTAACGCTCCTCCCATCGTCTTTGCAGTAGTTGATAACGAGTACATACCCGCTTTAAGCAAGCCCAAAGCAGTAAGATGATAGTTAGCTGCAGCTCCAGCGGCAAGCTGCGCTCTTTGAACAAATGTTAAAGCCCCTGCATATAGTCTAGTACCGCTAATGGCAGACAATAGCATAGCGATCAATTTAGGTCCAAAAACAGCCAATAGAAGAGGAGAAAGAATTTTTAGCCATTTTACAACGGTTCCCAATTCCTCGACAAACAAGCCTACTTCGTATGCTATATGCCTTACTTCTGCTATTATAGGCTTCCATTCAAAAGCAACAAGTACGTCAACTCCTGCTTTCATCAACGGAAGTAACGCCTCCGCCATGTTCTGCAAGGCGGTCACAAAATTATCCTTTAGCGTTGAAATTCGCCCCTGCAAGGTCTGGCTTTGCGCTTCGAGGTTGCCGTAAAACAATCCGCCAGCGCTTGTGGCGGACTTGAAAGCCAAAGTCACCATGTCGGCGGAAATGGCGCCCTGCGACATCATGTCCTTGAGTTTGGCTACAGAAATGCCGGTCTGCTTCGATATTTCCGTAAGAGGGTTGAAGCCCTGGTTGATGAGCTGGAGCAAGTCCTGCCCCATCAGCTTGCCCGTGCTCTGAATTTGCCCGAAAACGAGAGCGAGACCGTTTAGCTTGTTCTGGTCTGCATCCGCAACGTCACCGAGCATCTTTAGCGTCGGGACTACCTTTTCGGATTCAAGGCCGAACGCCATCAACGTCTTTGCTGCACTTGAAAGACCGAGCTTGTCAAACGGAGTATGGGCCGCGAAGTCCGCAATCTGTGCGATTACGTCACGCGCCTTTTCAGCGCTCCCGGTCATGACGGTAAATTGGGCGTTTAGCCCTTCCATCGTCATTGCGGCTTCTACGCCCGTCTTTGCAAGAGAAATCAGGCCTGCGCCTAGAGCGAGACCGCCGACCCACTTCTTGAAACTACCAAGCGCGTCCTTCGCCTTGTCGATTCCCTTAGGGTCTACCTGAAAGCCGAGCCGTGTAAATAGTTCCTCGATAACCATGCCTAGCGTCTCCGTTCGTTGCTCTGTTGTTGCGACTTCTTCATCTGTTCTGCCTGGTATGCGTCGGCCGCGCTCTCGCAATCCTGACGCATGTCAAGGATTGAATTGAAGTGTCTTATATCGTCAAGGTCCCATTTCTCGACCTCGGACAATGAAACGCCCATATCTACGACAAGGCGCAATATGGGCCACCTGTCCTCTACTTCGTCGGCGAGACTCCCGACATTGCCAATCGCGGCCCACGTTTCGTCTCTGTACTTGCGGCTTCGCTTGAGGTATCGGTTGCTTTCGTTTGCAGACCAAAGCGAGCCGCCAACTTGAAAGGGGCGAGCTTGTTGTATTTCCACGATTCAAAAACAATCTGGTACATGGTTTCAAGGTCGCCGGCAAAAAGCGCATCGACTTGCGATCTTTCCGTAATCTCGATTGGTGCCTGTCCAGGCGCCGTGATAGTGGAACCGCGGAGGCTGTCAACGATTATGTCAACGGCCTCGTCGTCGGGCAATGATGCGAGCGCGTTCGAAATTCCGTCGATTATCTTGTTCAAGTCGATTTCACCGCCAAGGTTCGAGAGGTCTATTGACTTCAATACAGGAAGCGCAAAGGCGCCCACTCTCTTTGCAAGAACGAAAGCCTTTGTTGCCGGTAGCGGTCTGAAATGGACGGAGTAGTCTGAAATGTCCTTAGTAATCGGGGAGAGCATTACTAGTTACCTCCGACGAGGTTGGAACCGATGCCTGTGTCAAAGACCCATGCACGGCTGTTCGTGTCGTCTCCATCTTCCCATTCCGGGTCCTTGCGGATCCAGGCCTGCGGAGCAAAGAACAAAGTATTGCCGAGCAAGTCCTTGATGGTGAGAGGGAAAACACCGGCGTTGGTGAGCTGGTCTGCGGCGAGTGCTGCGGACAGTTCGGCATTTACAGCCGCTGTCTGCAAAAGCGTAACGGTGACTTCGAAATCACCCTGGTTCTTGTTCACTCTTTCTACGTCGCCAGCGGCGCCCTTTTTCTTTGTGAAGGCGTCGCCCGAACGGTTGACAGATACAAATGTGCCTTCGGCATATCCGCTAATGGGAATGACGCCGAAAGTGATAACGACCATCTTCGGGTCGTAAGTCTTGACGGTTAAATCAGGTGCGGGCATTTTTGGCCTCCTTTAATTAAACGGAAATTGTGCCGTTGATGGTTACACGGTGGATAGCACCCTGGTAGAGTGCGGTGAAGTTCACGTCCGACAACTTGCGGGCCAGCTTGTCGGCTTCGGGAATGTCGGCGTAACGCGGGACGGTCACGACGATGGAATCAGCCTGCAAGATACCGGCGGAAGCGGCCTGGTTCAGTACGCCCTTCACAAGGCCTTCAATCATCGCAATTCCCGTGTCGTCATACGGAATCTTGCGGTTATTGACGAGGGCGGAATAGACGGTTTCGCGGAGACGGGCTTCGAGCCAGTC
>Ga0310690_10006931_pt1 | contig 14714 bp, 10 predicted proteins | sample AusTroGonzalo_MG_2_FD_207661 | JGI IMG/M metagenome (GOLD analysis project Ga0310690, IMG submission 207661) | Bovine rumen microbial communities from tropical cattle in Woodstock, Queensland, Australia - Gonzalo_04 (v2) (version 2) | ecosystem: Host-associated > Mammals > Digestive system >...
ACCGGTACAGCATCCACCTCAATCTGGATGTCGATCCGGTCCAGAAGGGGCCCTGAAACCCGGTCCAGGTACCGTCTGATCTCCTGTGTTGTACATCTGCAGGGTTTTCTGCTGCTTCCGAAGTATCCGCAGGGACAAGGATTCATCGCCGCTACAAGCATGAAAGACGATTGATAAATAGCTTGGCGTCGGACCCGACTGACAGAAACAAACCCATCCTCCAACGGTTGCCGCAGGGCTTCCAGCGCACCCCTGCTGAATTCAGGCAATTCGTCCAGAAAAAGGACGCCGTTGTGTGCCAGAGAAACCTCTCCCGGAATTGCATTAGGTCCGCCGCCGATCAGACTGGCAACAGAGGCACTGTGATGTGGAGCACAAAACGGCCTTTCAACCATCAGCCCTGTATCTGCCGGTAATTTCCCGCAGATAGAATGGAGCCGTGTTGTTTCCAGGGACTCACTGAAACTGAGTGGTGGAAGAATCCCCGGAAGTGCGCGGGCCAGCATGGTTTTCCCGCTGCCGGGAACGCCGACCATCATCAGATTGTGTCCGCCGGCGGCAGCAACTTCCAGTGCCCTTCGTGCTGCCTGCTGCCCCTTGATCTGGGACATGTTTACATTACAGTGGAAGTCGCGGATCAATGTATTGTAGGAAACTGTTTCCTGTGGAACAATTTTTTCTTTGCCTTCAAGATGGAGGATAACCTCTTCCAGACGTTCCGCCGGATAAATGGTCATATCTTCAATGCAGGCTACTTCTTTTGCATTGGCGGCGGGAACGATTACTTTTCTGATACCGTATTCCTTAGCGCTGATAACCATCGGAAGCACGCCGCTGACCGGCTGAATAAGACCGTCAAGGCTTAATTCTCCGAATAATGCAATCTCATCCGTTCGGCATTCAGGATCTGGATTCATTTCGCCTGAAGCCACCAGGATGCCGATAGCAATTGGCAGGTCGAAAGACGGTCCTTCTTTTTTCATGTCTGCCGGTGCCAGGTTGATCGTGATCCTCCGTGGCTGCATCTGGCGGCCGCTGTTGATAATGGCGGCATTGACGCGGTCCTTGCTTTCGCGGACTGAAGTATCCGGAAGCCCGATGATTTCCATTCCTGGAATACCGTTGATTCCGAAAACTTCAACGGTAACGGGAAATCCTTTGACACCGTTAATGCCGAAGCTCAGGGTCTTGGCCATAATCTCATTCATAAAACGTCCTCCGATGATTGGAATCCGGTTCGGGTTCTCCGGGATTCAATACCAGATTTTGAGAATGTCTTTTCCGATATTCATCCACGATACAGGGCTGGCCAGTCCGCATGCATACGGAAGGAATACGATGAATCCGGCGGCTGCAGCCAGGATAATGGCGCCTGCAATCCAGATTTGTACTTTTCTGCTGATACCCGGCACGTCATGGAGAAAAATAACGATACTCAGAATAATGAATGGTATGCTTGCGAAATAATGATAGATGTAGGTTCCACGGGGAACAAGAACCCATGGAAGATACTGGGCCAGTAGTCCAATCAGCAGGAAAAGATATGTGTTTCCGTAAGCAGTGGATACCAGCCGATCTGTATTTATGGCGGGACGGATCTTCTCCCTGATCCATATTCCGGCACATCCGAAGAGCGTGACCAGAGCTCCATACCAGATCACAGGGTTGCCGAAGCAGAAAATACTGTACTGAATGTCCGATCCCGTAGGGATATACTGCCTGGAGGCATAGTACATCGGTTTACCGATGATTGGCCACTCCCACCAGGGTGAATAGAATGGGTGATCCATCCCAAGGCCTGGCTTGCTGTGGTAATTCAGCATACCGACCTGGGCATTCCAGACCGCCTGAAGGTAATCGGAGAAATTGTTGATCCGTCTGTTGTAAGCCATATATGGAATGTAGCTCAGCAGATAAATACCTGCCGGAATGATGATAAAGAACAGAATACACCACAGGCACAAGCTCATGATCCGCCGTAATACAGGATTTCCGGTGGTTTTATCACCGATATAAAGTGCCGCTGTTTTAGCGTTCTCCGGCGGAAGGTTACCATTTTCCGCTTCCGTTACCATTGCCTTCCTTAGCCGCATGTGGCGGACGCAGTGGCTGAAGAACAGGATACCCAATCCGATTCCGGCGTAAATTCCGATCCACTTGCTTGCGATGGCAAGTCCCATAAACAGTCCACTCATGCTGAGTGGTGTCAGCAGTTTTTTCAGCGGTGCCTTCATCAGATCCATTTGCATGAACCGTAGCATAAAGAAGTAGGAGAAAATAATGAAAAGTACAGGGAAACTGTCGATTGTAGCGATCTGAGTCTGGGTCAGATGCAGGCAGTCCAGTGCGAGCAATGAAGCAGCAAGCACGCTACTCCAGGTCTTTTTTGTCAGTTGTTTGGCGATCAGGTAAATCCCGGGAAGCATGAGGATGCCGGCAAGGGCGCCGGCAAAGCGCCATCCGAAAGGCGTCATTCCGAATACAGAAACTGCCCAGCTCATCATTACCTTTCCCAATGGCGGATGGCTGGTTTCATACGGAACTGTTCCCTGCAGGAATTCATAAGCAGTCCGGGCATGATAGATTTCATCAAAATAGGTGCTGTTCCACCAGCTGGGCTCGGCATGTGACGTAGCGCTTTTTCCGAGAAGGCCAGGAAGATTTTCAAGCGTATCCTGTTCATCGGTTAGCTGTTCTGGATCTGAATACAGGGAAGAATCTGTTTCCCCGCCGGTATGGAAAACCACGGTAACCGGAATAGACTGCCCGTCGCTGTCCCGGAAAATGATTTCATTGAGTTTCAGGTTAATCTGTTGAGCTGTGAGCCGGATATATCGGCCTGAGAAATGAACGATATTGCTCTCGCCTGAATTGTAATAAGTTCTGGTTCCGTCGCTGTTTGCGACGGAGTTCGTAACGTATTTCCACTTCCAGCACTGGCCTTCGCTCATCTCAGCCCATATTTCATCGGACCAGTTTTCTCCATCGTTGCTTTCTGCGAAGGAAAAGTCGTTCCGGCTGACCTGGCAGAAATAAAGGATTGTGGTATCCCCGGCCCGGTTTCCCAGGTCAAATACAATGCTTTCATCATAGCCGCTGGATGTCCATACAGTTTGTGGTGCTCTGGTACTTCCAAGTGTCAGAAGGCTGAACACCGTGAAAACGGAGGTAATCAGAAGAACAAAGGCCGTATCCTTTCGATTCCAGTGCAGCCGGTAATCCGGATTGAAGATGAATGGAGAACGGAAGTTTTTTCTCTGGATTTTGACTATGACAGGTGTATCACGGATGATGGCAGGCGGAGGTTCTCTCCGGATCAACTTTCCGGAAAGCACGACAGCCAGGAAGGCTCCGGCAATATTCAGCACTGCCAGGGCATCAGCAATCCAGACCGTATCCTGATTCAGGTGGCCGTATGATGCTCCCAGGCGGATGCAGTTATCCAGAATAATCCCTTCATTAACGAATACGGTCATGCTGAAAAGTCCCAGCAGATACAGGATTCTTCTGTCGCCGGTTTTACCCCATGCCAGAAGCAGGAGGAAGAGTGCGGGAAACAGATAACGCTCGTGCATCTTGATTCCGAAAACATACAGGAGAATAAAAAGCAGCGCCCCGAAATATGGGATAAGGTTGATATCCCGGCTACGGAAGTATATCATCAGCACGATAAGGAACGCGAACACCATCACGCCGGTTCCGGCTATGCTCCAGCTGGCTCCGAGCACTCCGCAAAAAATTTCGAAAAGAATAAAGATTCCGGTTGCGCATTCTTCCGGAATCAGGGCTTTTCTCACTTTGTGCTGAGTGTACAGCCAGAAACCGAAAATAATTCCGGCCAGAGCCAGTAAAATGCAGGGGAGGATACCGGCAGTCTGTTCGATAGACATCCAGTTCCCGCCTGTCAGATAGGCAAAGTTGGCTGCGTTGACTGTAGCATACGGGTAGGATCCCAATGTATCTGCGTACAGGGTGATAAGCCAGTCAGCCGGCTGATTGATCGAGAACGGAATAACGCATATCGCCATTGCCACAAAGGAAATCCCGCATGCTAACAGCATTTGCTTGCGGTTTTCCTTTTCTTTAGCAAACACCATAAGGAAACAGCACAGGCCCAGAGGGCCAAGCATCAAAGCCTGCGGCTTGACCAGGACAGCAATTACATAAACTGTCAGAGCCGCGGTCCACTGTTTGCGGGTCACAAACAAAGCGGTTGCCATCAGCAGCAGGCATAATACGCTGTCCATTTGTCCCCATGCGGCACTGTTCAGGATCGTAGCAGGGTTCATGCTGAAAAACGCTGCGATGATCACGGCATACCGTGACGGTATATTTTTTTGCTTCCGGATCATTTCATACAGCAACCAACAGGCTGCCAGGTCGCACATGTTAGGAACCATCCGGTATATGATTCGGATGCCGGCTGTATTGGCGGAAAGCAGCTGGGCAGTTTTTGCATTGATTCCAAGAACATACATGTACAGGGGCGGATAATCACAGAAAGAAGTTGTCTGGTAAAACAGGCCGGGGCCGACTGATGCCATGGTTTGCCCCCAGCTTGTGAAACAACCGACGTCCACGCTGTATCCAGCCACCCGCGAAGATAGGATGATTCTGATTACAGCGGAAATAATCAGCAGGATAAACAGCTGAACTTTTTCATGACTGTTTTTTTCTTTCAGAAACACGCTTCCGTCCCGTACAAATCTGATGATCCAGTACCCTGCCAGAAGATAAAGAATTCCGATTATCGCCAGCCATGGACGGATGGAAGGAGGGAGAACCTCGTCATCAATGATATCAGCTTCCGGCTCGGTAGGTTTGTACCAAAGAGATGCAGTATCATCTCCCGGTACAGCCTGAACCTTTTCAACCCTCAGGTTACGAAAACAAGCCCGGCCTTTGCTCATCCCGCTGTATCCGCCAAGACGTATAAACAGCGTGACACTGTATTGTTCCGGTCCTGTTTCTCCGTACCATTCAATGGTTTCCCACTGCCCTTCCGTGTCGAAAAGTTCATTGCTGAAAGCGTAAATTCCCTCTACACTCAGGTTTGCGCCGTGGCCTTCCAAAATGCCGTCTGCCAGCACTTCTCCGCTGAAACGGTACAGAGATTCGGGTTCCACATCCACATACTGTACAAATCTGGCGTCATTCAATCCGAGATTCCTGATTTCGGCGTAATTGCTGCCGTCTTTATCCTCCTGCTGGGAAAACAGCGTATAACCTTCGTCTGTGATGTAGGCTTCTGTAAACCATCCGTCAGGTTCTCCGTTTGTCGCCGGTTCGGAAAAATCGCCGTTATACAGCAAGTTGAGATCTGCTGTGCTCTCAGCAAAAGCGGGGAAAATAAAACTGAATAAGCACAAAGCTGCCATGATCAGGACGATGGCATTTACTGTGCTTCGTTTCATGAACGGGGTCCTCCTCTTAATGAAAAAACATTCCGCAGGCGGGCTGGAAAGCGTTCGGGATATGGATCACCGAATCCGTTCTGACCTCCACGATGTCGAACCGGACTACAGCATTCAGCTTTTTTTCGGTCATCAGGTACAAAGTGGCCGCCTTGGCGATTCGAGACTGTTTCTTACTGTTTACGGCCATCAGTCCCTGACCGGGTCCTGCTTTTCGTCTGGTCTTGACTTCTACAAAAACAGTTGTATCTTTGTCCTGCATAATCAGGTCAATCTCGCCGCATTTATTTCGGTAACGACGTTTCAGGCATATCATGCCTTGTTCTGCCAGATATTGTTCAGCAGTTTCTTCTCCGGCCAGACCGGTTTCATAGGTTTGTTTCATATAAAATTACCGATAAAGGATCGGCGGTGTACCGGAGTCGGTCCGAAACGTTTGAGGGCGTCAATATGTTCCTTTGTTCCGTACCCTTTATTTCTGGAAAATCCGTATTCAGGATAAATCTTATCCAGCTCTCGCATATCCCGATCCCTGATCACTTTGGCCACAATGCTCGCTGCTGCGATACTGTATGAAGTCGCATCGCCTTTGATGATTGGGATTTCCTGTCCGTTTAAACCGAGTTTTGAGACAGCATCAACCAGGAAAACAGCAGCCGGAACCTGGGCGGCGGCGTCCCGCATAGCTTCTTTTGTTGCTTCAAGGATGTTGATCCGGTCGATGACTTCCGGGCTTCGCCGGCCGATTCCAACATAGATTGCCGTTTGCATGATTTCATCAAAGACTTTTTCCCTGCGGACTTCACTCAGCTTTTTGCTGTCATCAATCCATGTAATCAACGGTTCCTCTGGCATGACAACACAGGCAGTGACCACGTCACCTGCCAACGGACCCCGCCCGACTTCATCCATTCCGGCCACAACTACTCCTGGCTTCCGCCAGGTCATTTCGTATGAAAGCATTCCGGCTGCCCGGGCCTGTCGATCAATCATTTTCTGTCGGCTCCTCTGCTATTCATTCTTTCGGAAATGAATCCATGGGCTCTTCCAGGGTAATCCGTCCGATTTTCCCTGCACGGAATTCATCCAGTACAACCCGGCAGCATCGGTCATAATCGTATTCGTTTCCCTTCAGCAGCCAGCCCCGTCCGCGGCATATGGCTTCAAGCAGCTCCGCACCTTCTGGTTTCAGGCTGTTCAGATGATACCGCTCCCTTAATTGATCTGGAGATTTCTCTTTTAGTTCCTCCAGTAGGCTGATAGTTAAATCTGGCAGATCCACGACCTCGTCGCTGACGGTTCCGATATAACACAGCCGTCGGGCTGCTGTCTGATCATCCAGTCTGGGCCAAAGTAATCCGGGTGTATCCATGAGTTCAAGATACGGGGTAATACGGATCATCTGGTTGGAGCGGGTTACGCCTGGCCGGTCTCCGGTTAATGTGATTTTATTTCCTTTCAGGTGATTAATGACAGTACTTTTTCCGACATTCGGTACGCCGACAACCATGGCCCGTATCGTTCTCCGGATTCCCTTCTGCGTAGCTTTTTCCCGCAAATCCTCTGTCAACTTGTCGATAGCATACAGGATCTCTTTGCTGTTCAGTTTTGTACCATCAGAAAGGATTGTCTCAATGCCGCTGTTCCGAAAAAATCGAAGCCAGATTCGGTTCATTTTTTCATCAGCAAGATCGCTCTTGTTCACCAGCAGGAGATGTTTTTTATTTCCGGCTAAGCGGATCAGATCCGGATTCCGGCTGGAAAAAGGGAGACGTGCATCACAGATTTCGATCACCAGGTCAATTTTTTTCAGTTGCTCCGAAATCAGGCGTCTGGCTCTGGCCATATGTCCGGGATACCAGTTGATTCGTTGTGTTTCCATCTGAATATCCTTATTTATTTTATACTTCTTCCGCAGTTTTTTTAAGATCATCAAGGCAGATACCTTTCACGTGGGAAAGGACTTCGTAAAGGTCGGCCAGCATTTTTCGCACACCGCCCTCAACGTCACTCTCTGCGTTCAGAGGCATCACCGGGTCGTGAACGCTCAGCCGCAGCAGGAACCATCCTGTATCCGGCTGTCCGTTTAAGTTAAAGCTGATGCGGATGCCTTCCCGGTTGTCCTGGGCGATATGCCAGTCCGGATTGCACTCTGCATAGTTTGTGACAGTTTCAATGACTTCCCTGCCCTTTGTTCGGAAATCCGGTTCAGTAATCGCCAGGCGGATTTCCGCTGCTTCCGCCGGTTCCCGCAGATCAGCAATGAGGGCACCCAGATGAAGGCCTGGTTTCTTCATTTCCATTGCCTTGACGATCAACACGGTAACCAGGTACATGCCGTCGTCCAGAAAATGATTTTCCTTCAGGGCAGCATGGCCGCTGGTTTCTATGGCCAGCGGGCAGAGGATTCCTTCACGGTTCAGTCTGACAGCTTCGTCAATCACGTTCCGGTAACCACGCTTAAAGCGGTAATGGGTTCCGCCGTGGGCCTCGATAAACTGTTTAAGTCCGGATGAAGTGACGGAATCGGTCACGATAGTCTGTCCGGGATTCTCTTCCAGGAGAATAGCACTGATCAATGCGATCAGGCGGTTTCGGTTGATCTCTTTTCCGTCTGCGTCGACGACGGCCGCCCGGTCGCAGTCCGCATCAAAGATCACACCCAAATCCGCACCGGCGTTCAGTACGGCAGAACGCAGGGAAGCCATGGCGTCCTTGTTTTCGGGATTTGGAATATGGTTTGGAAACATACCGTCCGGCTCCAGAAACTGACTGCCGGAGATATCTGCTCCTAGACTGTCCAGCATGGAGGCGTAAAAACCGCCCGCGCCGTTTCCGGCGTCCACTGCGACGTGCAGCCCGGCTAAAGGTTTTGCCGCATCTGTCATCAGGCCGGTCCTGATACGGTCGGCCAGCTGCTGGATATATACAGGCAAAAATGCCTTTTCCGTGATGTTTCCGCTTGCAGCAACGGTTGTATTCCGCTTGTCGGTTTCTGCTGCCATAGTTAGCAGTTGCTTCACGTCGTTCCCTTCAATTCCGCCTTCACGGGTAAAGAATTTCAGTCCGTTCTTGTTCCAGGGATGATGGCTTGCTGTAATCATGATAGCGCCGTCAGGCTCAAAACCTTTGGTAATAGTACTCATATACATCGCTGGCGTTGTGCACATGCCGAACCTGATCGCTTCAGCGCCTGTGGAAGCAATTCCTTCTGCAGCAGCATCCAGCAGCTTTTCTCCGGTGATTCGGCTGTCACGCCCCAGTGAAACACGGATGTCCCGGACTGTTTTTCCATTCCTCTCTGCCAGCATTTCGGTAAAAGCAGCGCCCAGTTTTTTTGCCACTTCGGGCGTCAGGACAATTCCCTCTCCTGCTGCGGTTCCACGGACATCAGATCCGCTTTTCAATGAAAGCCAGTCCATACTATGGTTACCTCCTTAAATGGTTATTCGGTGGTTTCGTCTGCAAATCCTCTGAACATTTTGTACAGGGGTGCCAGCGTTTGATAATCCTTTCCGACTTCACTGATCAGTCGGCCGCTGAAGGCCAGTTCATAGGGCGGATTGTCTTTTCCGATAAACATTTCTTTTGCAAGATACCAGCGCTTCAGCCTTTCCGGAATGTTTACAGGTACGTTCATCCGTTTATACACAGAGCCGCCGGGCACAAGTTTTCTCCGGTTAGCAGTAAAGGGGTCGATCACGGAAGCGATTTCCTCAGGAAAAGCCTGCATTCGTTTTCTGAAAAGGTCCATAGCTTCCCTGTTTTCTCCCCAGAACCCCATACCCCAATCCAGCCTTCCGGGTCCGAATTCAAAGAAATAGAACAGCGATTTGTCCCTGGGTTCTGCGGCCCGGCGGAACAATAGCCAGAGATGATCACGGTAAGGGCTTTTGTCCCGGGTAAAACGTGTATCCCTATGGATGCGGGACAGGCATTTGTAAGGACGAATTTCCATCTGAGGATCAATGTCAAGCATCTGTGGACTGAGATCTTCTATAAAATTGTAGAATGGCTTCTGCACATCCCGCAGGTAGCGGATATGTTCCCGGTGAAAAAAGTCTGCGCTGTTATGAAATTTCAGATCGAGGAAAAAACGGATCGTGTCTTCCGTAAAACCAGTAAACATATCGGCTCCTCAAATGTTGATTTTCAGCGGTCTGGTACCGGACAATCTGCAGCTCAGTTCATCCGGCTGGCTCAGACCGATATAAAATGTTGCGTGTTCTGCATTCAGACGTTTGCCGCTTTGATCGACAACTGTCATGCTCAGCGGATCAATCCGGACATTCGTCGTCTTGATCTCCCCGCTTTTCAGCGGTACCCGAGCAAACCCGCATAGTTTCGGATGTAGGGGGGCTTCCGGATGGTTGCACGCAATATATATCTGAACAACAGCATCTCCTTCCGTTTTTCCCTCATTGGAAATGGTTACGCAAAAACCTTCATCGTTCTTTTTAGCTTCCAGGATCTTGAAGATGGTATAGCTCAGGCCGAACCCGAAGGGATACAGCGGCGTTCCGGTGAAGTACCGGTAGGTTCTGTCCTTCATGCTGTAGTCTTCGAAATCGGGCAGGTCTTTCACGTCCCGGTAGAAGGTCAGCGGCAGGTGACCGCTGAAGTTCTTCTCGCCGAACAGCAGCTCGGCCAGCGCTGTTCCTCCCGCCTGGCCCGGATACCAGGCCTGGACTTTGGCGTTCCCTTCCGCTACGTTCAGGGAGGAGCCGGCGGCGATTACAGTCACCAGTTTTTTCGCGCTCTTTTCCAGGGTTTTCAGCAGCTTCCGCTGGCTTTCCGGAATCAGAAGGTCCTTTTTGTCTCCGCTGAAATATTCGTTTCCGGTATCGCCTTCTTCGCCTTCCAGGCCGGCGTCCAGTCCGACGCATGCGATAACGGCGTCGGCGGCTTCCGCGTACATTTCTGCTTCAGCCAGCCGGTCGTCAGCCTGGGCCAGATTGGAGGTTCTGTCCTTGAAAAGGTGGCTCCCCAGGCTGTAGAGCACCCGGATTCCTTTTTTCGTGCAGTAGCTCCGGATACCCTCCAGGAAGGTCACGTACCGGCTGCTGGTTCCGTTATAATTTCCCTCCAGTGCCATGATACTGTCAGCGTTCGGGCCGATCACAGCGATGGTTTTGATGCTTCCGGCATCCAGCGGCAGAGTCCCGTCGTTTTCCAGCAGCACCATGCTTTTTTCAGCGGCCTCCAGTGCCAGTGCGTTGTGTTCGTCTGTGTCGTTCTCTGTAACCGGGATCCGGTCGTATTCGCAGTCATCCGCGAAAAGGCCCAGCAGGAACCGCGTGGTAAACAGCCGTTCGCAGGCGGTGGTGATCTGGTCTTCGGTAACCAGTCCTTCCTGATAGGCTTCCATCATGTGCAGGTAGGTATTGCCGCAGTTCAGGTCGCAGCCGTTTTTGATCGCCAGGGCGGCGCTTTCGGTGGCTGTAGCGGTGACTTTATGGTGCATATGGAAATCCGCTACCGCCCAGCAGTCGCTGACGACGTGGCCGCGGAATCCCCAGCGTTCCCGGAGCGTCTTCTTCAGCAGCGTTTCGGATCCGCAGGCCGGTTCCCCGTTGACCCGGTTGTACGCGCCCATGACGGATTCAACCTCGCCCTCCCGGACGGTGGCTTCGAAGGCAGGCAGATAGGTTTCCTCCATGTCCTTCGGGGAAGCGATGGCGTTGAATTCGTGCCGGATGGCTTCGGGCCCGGAGTGGACCGCAAAATGCTTGCTGCAGGCGGCCACCTTCAGGTATTTTCCGTCGCCCTGCAGGCCTTTGATAAACCGGATGCCGAGCCGGCTGGTCAGGTACGGATCCTCGCCGTATGTCTCGTGTCCTCTTCCCCAGCGCGGGTCGCGGAAAATATTGATGTTGGGGCTCCATACGGTCAGGCCCTTGTAGATGTCCCTGTCCCCGTGCCGGCTCTGCCCGTTGTATTTTGCCCGGGCTTCTATAGCGATGGTTTCGCCGATGGTCTGCTGAAAATCCTCGTCGAACATGGCTGCTAGTCCGATGGCCTGAGGAAATACGGTGGCTGTTCCCGCCCGGGCCACGCCGTGTAAAACTTCATTCCACCAGTTATACGCGGGAATATTCAGCCGCGGAATCGCCGGAGCGTCATATTTCAGCTGGGATGCTTTCTCTTCCAGTGTCATCTGGGAAACCAGTTCTTTCGCTCTGCGAACCGCTTCATCTCTGTTTCTCATGGCCCCGACCTCCGTAATCAATCATGAATTCCTACATATTAATATGTAATCATTAAAAAATTTGACAGCGGATCGGAAAAACCCTTCTTTATCCGCTTCTCAATCCTTGCGAAAACAAAAAACGCTGCCGGAAAACCGGCAGCAGTCTGTGCTGATTACACGCGCCTGACCTCTTTGATCTTGGCGGCTTTTCCCTGGCGTTCCCGCAGGTAGTAAAGCTTCGCACGGCGCACTTTGCCGTGGCGGATCACTTCAACCCGGTCAACACGGGGAGAATTCAGCGGGAACGTCCGTTCCACACCGATTCCGTAGGATACCCGGCGTACGGTAAATGTTTCCCGTACTCCGCCGTTCCGTTTGGCAATAACCGTTCCTTCAAACGCCTGAAGACGTTCACGGTTTCCTTCAACAACCTTTACCCAGACTCTGGCCGTATCGCCGACGCTGATAACGGGCAGATCGTTCCGGATCTGTTTGGCTTCGATGGAGCGAATAATCTCATTCATGATACATTTCCTCCTTCCCTCTCAGACGTTCGTGCTTCGGTGACTGAACCGAACGGTTCAGCCTTTGTCCCGCGCAGAGGACCGCCCGCGTAACAAAAAATATATTACCATTTTCCGGATCACAAATCAAGTCTTTTTTTCGCTCAGATATCGATAAACTTTCTGAATTCGGGCATGATTCCGATTCCGTCCGGATAATGGGCTGCAAACTGAGGGATCGCGTGGGACGGGAAGCTGTTTCCTTCTATAAAGGTCGGTCCCTGCTCGGTGATGGCCACATCCCATGCGATGAACCGCATTTCCGGAACCTTCCGTGCGGCCTCCAGGCACATGGCTTTTGCTTCTTCCCAGAAAGGGATCTGGAAACCGATGATGCTGGTATTCGTCATTGGGTGCTTGATAAAGGTGTTTCCCTGTTTGTCGGCTCCTACCGTCAGCAGCTTTCCGGTATCCAGGTCGATCCGGGCCGCCATACCGCCGCAGTCCACATTGTCCATCACTTTTCCGTTGCCGATTCTCAGAAACGCGTATACAATCCCTTCCTGCTTGTTTCCGAACAGCGTGGCAATCCGGCAGGTATTGACGGACGTCGGACACAGGGAGGCCATCTTCGGATGCTGTTTGACAATCTCCTCCAGGATGCCGATGCCGTCGTCAAGGAGGGTTTTCAGGAAGGCATCGGGCCCGTCCTTCCAGTTGTCAGGGCCGTACTTTTTGATGCCCTGTCCGCTGGATCCTTCCAGCGGTTTTCCGATCAGCGCCTCCTGGTTCCGGTACAGGGCGAACAGCTGTTCCGGATTGGTATCTGGGGTGATCAGCAGCCATTTCCGCGGGATATATTCTTTGAAAAGCTCGTTGAATTGCGCTTTATCGTCGAAATAGTGCCAGTATTCTTTAGGATTCATCCGGCGTACAATCTCGTTGGAGATTCCGCGGGTGATCACGGTCTTGCGCTGCTCGTCGTTCAGCCGGTACATCTGAGCGATTTTGTAATCGATGTAACCTGCGTTGTATTTCGTGGCACAGCGCAGCATATCGGTCATCAGCCAGATCCGGCCTTTTCCGCTTTTCTTTTTCAGAATGCCGGTGGTTTTCCACATAGCCTTCTTATCCATTTTCCCCAGGCGGTCCCAGAAATACTGCATTTTCGACATGGATGCTGATCCTCCTCAGACGTTGAAGCGGAAGAGGGTGATATCCCCGTCCTTCATGACATAGTCCTTGCCTTCGCTCCGGACCAGGCCTTTCTCCTTGCATGCGGCCATGCTTCCGTTTTCAATCAGCGTGTCATACGGAACCACTTCCGCGCGGATAAACCCTTTTTCGAAATCCGTGTGAATCTTGCCGGCGGCCTGCGGGGCCTTCGTCCCGTTTTTGATCGTCCAGGCCCGGCATTCATCTTCGCCGACTGTCAGGAAGGAGATCAGGCCCAGAAGACGGTAGCACGCTGTGATCAGCCGGTCGAGCCCGCTCTCTCCGATCCCGAGATCCTCCAGGAACATGGCCCTGTCTTCCGGGCTCATCTGGGCAATTTCTTCCTCGATCGCGGCGGAAATAACAATGATCCCGGCATTCTCCTCCGCGGCGATTGCTTCCACCTGCTTGACAAAAGGAATGTCATTTTCATCCTTTCCGAGATCGTCCTCGGCGATATTCGCGGCATAGATGACCGGCTTGGTGGTCAGCAGAAACCATCCTTCCGCGATTTCCTTTTCTTCCTCGCTGAAATCAAACGTACGGGCTGGCTTTCCGGATTCCAGGTGCTGGTATACCTTCTCTGCCAGTTCCGCTTCCAGGCCGCATTTTTTGTCGCCGCCGCGAAAATTTTTCATTGCCTTGTCCTTGCGGCGGGTAACCGTTTCCATGTCGGCGAAAATCAGCTCCAGGTTGATCGTCTCGATATCGCGGGCCGGATCGACGGAACCGTCGACGTGGATAATGTTCTCGTCCTCAAAGCAGCGGACGACGTGGACGATGGCGTCAACCTCCCGGATATGGCTCAGGAATTTGTTTCCCAGGCCTTCTCCGCGGCTGGCCCCTTTTACCAGGCCGGCGATGTCAACAAATTCAATGGTTGTCGGTGTCACTTTTTTGGGGTGGTACATCTCCGCAAGCACATTCAGGCGGGGATCGGGAACCATCACAACGCCGGTGTTGGGTTCAATCGTGCAGAAAGGATAGTTTTCCGCCTGAGCTCCGGCTTTGGTAATGGCATTGAAAAGGGTGCTTTTTCCGACATTCGGCAAACCGACAACTCCAAGTTTCATTTCAGAAATTCCCTCCATATAAAAAGAAAATCCAACTGTGAATTATAAAGGCAGGTCAATCCCGCGTCAAGCTTTCAATGAAGAGAGAAATATGATAAAATATTTTGTTGTATTATTTCCGGTGAACGGGTGAACCGGCCGGTGCGCGGAAGGAGGAGAAACGGATGAGCGGTATAATCCGCCGGACAGCAGCTGCGTTCCTGTCTTTTCTCTTTCTTTTCTCTGCCGCCTTGGCTGAGCAGGCGACGCCTGAAAAAATCCCGGAGCCGACCCTTCAGCCGGATGCTCCGGCATATGATACCGATCATCCGGAAGAGCT
>Ga0310690_10006932_pt1 | contig 14713 bp, 12 predicted proteins | sample AusTroGonzalo_MG_2_FD_207661 | JGI IMG/M metagenome (GOLD analysis project Ga0310690, IMG submission 207661) | Bovine rumen microbial communities from tropical cattle in Woodstock, Queensland, Australia - Gonzalo_04 (v2) (version 2) | ecosystem: Host-associated > Mammals > Digestive system >...
GTGAATTTCCACGCAACATTTTATCTCATTCTGTTAAACGCAATAGTTTACGTTTTATGCAACATTTTTCCAAATCTTATGTACTATTTGTCGCTTAATGTTGTTTATGTAATTAGATACAGGATGTTCTGGCAGTTTATAACATATATGTTTGTTCACGGAGGAATAAGGCATCTTTTGTTGAACATGCTGGGGCTCTTGTTCTTTGGGATGGGTGTTGAAAAAGCCGTTGGCTCCAAAGAATTTGTACTTTTTTACTTTATAACAGGTATTTTAAGTGCAGTTCTTTCATTTATCCTTTATTATTTTACCAGGAACTACCATGTGTTTTTACTGGGTGCAAGCGGTGCGGTTTATGCAGTTCTTTTTGCATTTGCAGTATGTTATCCACGGTCAATAATTTATTTGTGGTGGATAATTCCTGTTCCCGCTCCGATTCTGGTATTGATTTTTGCGCTTATTGAAGTAGTAAGCGGCTTCTTCGGGACATCAAATGTTGCGCATTTTACGCATCTTTTCGGTTTCCTGATCGCCATCCTCTACTTTATAATAAGAATGGGAGTGAATCCAATAAAAATATGGAAAGATACTTACAAAAATTAAAGTATTTCCTCATTTTTAGCCTGATTTTTGCAGCGACAGAGCTTTCTGCACAGACTCCGTCCATAATTCAGCATATAAGATTCCCAATCTGGGCCGAAGTTGATGCATACCCGGGAACTCAACAGGCCGCTGACGATGTAGAAGCCGAAGAATACAGCTATCCGATTGCAAGAATCAAGGAAACAGTTCCATTTTTAATCGAAGGACTTGTTTACGGCTGGAATTTTGTATATGTTCCGTCAGATAAAACACGCGGTGTTGAAGAATACCTGGAGGTAACACCTGTACGGGCTGATGCGGCCTCTGAACCAACTGCAACCTCTGAACCAACTGCAACCTCTGAACAAACTGCAACCTCTGAGCCCAATGCGGTCCCTGAGCCTGTCGAAGGGCCTAAGAACCAATCTTCTTTTGATATCAAATACTCTTCTGTATGGATAGAAAATAACCGTTTTAACTGCTGGGTTGATTACACAAGGACAGAATATCAGGTTCAGACGTATTATTTATGGTCTTCAATCCAGAATCCGACAATTCAGGGACGCGGCTACGGTGATTTATCTAAAGGATTTGAAGGTATAAAGGAAGCTGCAGAGGATGCACTTAAGAATGCAATCCGCGATTACTACAGAAATGTAATAAAAAACAAGCCGAAAGAAATTACAGGTGCTGTTTTACTTAGGAAAACTCCGCTTCTTGGAATAGATTCAGGACGATATGTAATAAATCTTGATTTTTTTCTAGAATGCGGTACAATAATAGAGTACAAGAATTTTTAGAATTGACGTAATCAGGAGGATAATATGAAAAAAATATTCTTACTCTCAATAGCAATGATACTCGGTACATGTCTTTTTGCACAGGGAATTACAGGAAGAGGCTCTAACGAGGATTATGGTGATGCTGAAATTTTCGAAGCAGACAAAACAAAGACAGAAGTTATAATTCCAAAGGATTTTCATTCAAGCGATTCAACAGCAAGCGTAAAAATTGAATATTCACCTATATATGATGAAGTTCGAATTTATTATGAATGCATGATGGTTACTTATGACCGTGGTGAAGTTATGAATGCTGTTATGGAATGTCTTGAAGATTTCCGTCTTGAACACAAATACAATTACTACAGATACCTTAAAGAAGATAAAGAGAAGTATTTTAAGGATGACAAAGGCCGTCGTAAGGCACAATTCATTAGATACGTAAAATTTTACCGCTAGGTATTTTTATTTTATTTGAAATATAGTAGAATAAGAGCCGGTGTGAATTTAAGTTCACGCCGGCTTTATTTTTTTTCAGGAAAAGTAAAATGGACATCAAAAACATCATTAAAAATTTGCATCCGCTCGAAATTAAGGTTTTGTTAAAGTATTCGGGACAGGATGAACTTACTTCAGAAAAACTTCAGAAGGAGCTGGACTACAAGGAAGGTCACGCAAACCAGGCCTTCTCCTGGCTCAGCGGAAAGGAGCTTCTTAAAGAAATCCGCCGTACTCCTCACACATATTTTGAAATTACAGACTATGGCCGCGCAATGGCTAAAACAGGCACTGTAGAAGAACGCATGGTAAACTTTTTGAAGAGTGACGGCGCTCACACAATGCCGGAAATTGCTGCAGCAATTGGCCTTGAACAGAAGGACGTTGGTTCTGCTTTTGGTCCCCTTGTAAAAGAAGGCGTTCTTAAGATGAATGCAGAAAAGAAGGTTGAATATACCGGTGCTGCATTGCCTGAACGTATTACTTTGACTTCTGGTCTTATTAAAAAGGCCTGCGATGCAGAAGGTGGCCTGCTCAACAAGGACGATTTGTCTGCTGCCGAAGTAGAAGCAATGAACGGTCTTGCTAAAAAGCGTGGTGCTGCAGATGCTCCATTCAAGATGATTGAACGCGAAACTGTATTCTATAAGCTTCAGAGTGGTTTTGAAGCCGTACGCGACGCTCTTAAGAGTGCCGGTGTTACAGGTAACGAAATTGGCGAAATCACTCCAAAAATGCTTGCAACAGGCGAATGGAAAAACGGAACATTCCGTGGATATAACATTGCTGTTCCTCCTGCACGTATTATTCCTGGACGCACAAACCCTTATGTTCAGTTCTTGGAAAGCGTAAAAGACAAGCTTTGTTCTCTTGGTTTCCAGGAGTTTGATGGTCCGCTTGTAGAAACTGAATTCTGGAATGGTGACGCTTTGTTCATGCCACAGTTCCATGCTGCACGCGATATTCACGATGTATACCGCATTAAAAATCCTACTCATGCAAAATTTATTGAAGAACCATATTTGAGCAACGTAAAGGCTGCACACGAAACTGGTGGAAACACTGGTAGCCGTGGCTGGAACTACACCTTTGATAACGAGTTCACACGCCGCCTTATCCTGCGCTCACAGGGAACTGTACTTTCTGCACATCAGCTGCATAAGGCAGAGGTTCCGGGTAAATACTTTGGTATTGCCCGCTGTTTCCGCTACGACAAGGTAGATGCAACACACCTTTCTGACTTCTATCAGACAGAAGGTATTATTGCCGGAAACGACGTAACCTTGCGCGACTTGCTCGGTATGCTCAAGATGTTCGCCACAGAAATTGCCGGAGCAGAAGAAGTTAAGTATGTTCCAGGTTACTTCCCGTTCACAGAACCTTCAATCGAAGTTCATATCAAGCACCCTGTTTTGGGCTGGTTTGAGCTTGGTGGTTCAGGTATTTTCCGTCCGGAAGTTACAAAGGCTATGGGTCTTGACTGTCAGGTTCTTGCCTGGGGTATCGGTATTGACCGTATGGCCCTTATGGCACTTGGCTTGAATGACCTCCGCGAGTTGTTCTGTGAAGATATTGAACGCGTTCGCCTTAGAAAAGCAAAGTTCTAGCCTATGGAAAAATATATTGTTGGATTAGACCAGGGAACCACTTCCTCTCGTGCTGTCGTTTTTAATAAGAAGGTAGAAAAAATTGCCGTTGCACAGCGTGAATTCCAGCAGTATTTCCCAAAGCCGGGCTGGGTAGAACATAATCCCGAAGACATTTTTATAAGTCAGCTTTCTGTAATGAAAGAAGCTGTTATGAAGGCTGACCTTTCTCCTGAACAAATTGAAGCCGTTGGAATTACAAATCAGCGCGAAACAGTTATTTTATGGGATAAAAACACCGGAAAACCTGTTTACAACGCAATTGTATGGCAGTGCCGCCGTACCGCAGACATTGCAGACAAGCTTATTGCCGACGGAAAAGGCGAAATGATCCGCCAGAAGACAGGTCTTATCCCTGATGCATACTTCAGCGGTACAAAAATCAAATGGATACTTGATAATGTTCCTGGTGCTCGCGACCGTGCAGAAAAGGGCGAGCTTCTTGCCGGAACAGTAGATACATGGCTTACATGGCGCTTGAGTGGCCGCAAAGCTCATGTAACAGACTACACAAATGCCTGCCGAACAATGCTTTATAACATTCACACTCTTGAATGGGATGACGAATTGCTGGCTCTTTTAAATATCCCGCGCTGCATTTTGCCGGAAGTAAAGGATTCCAGCTGTGTATATGCCATGACAGACAAATCAATCTGCGGTTTTGAAGCCCCAATTGCATCGATGATAGGCGACCAGCAGGCAGCACTTTTTGGGCAGGCCTGCGTAAACAAGGGCGACGTAAAATCAACCTACGGAACAGGCTGCTTTATGCTCATGAACACAGGCGACACACCTGTTGAATCAAAGCATAAGCTTCTTACTACTATTGCAATTGGTTTGAATGGTAAAGTTGAATACGCATTGGAAGGAAGTGTGTTTATTGGCGGTGCGCTTATCAAATGGCTGCGCGATCAGCTTGGAATTATTAATACGGCAAACGATGTAAACGTTCTGGCGGCCACTGTTCCTGACTCAAACGGAGTAATTATTGTACCTGCCTTTACAGGACTTGGCGCTCCTTACTGGGATTCATATGCCCGAGGAACAATAGTTGGCCTTACACGCGGTGCAAACAAAGCTCATATCTGCCGAGCAGCGCTTGAAGCAATAGCCTTTCAGGTAAAAGACGAACTCGACTGCATGAAAGAAGATTCAGGCATAGAAATTGCAAGCCTCAAAGTAGACGGTGGCGCTTGCGTAAGCGATCTGATGATGCAGTTCCAGGCAGATATTCTGAATACCGCCGTTTATCGCCCGGAAAATACAGAAACAACAGTAACAGGTGCAGCCCTGCTTGCAGGCCTTGCCACAGGCTACTGGAGCTCCAAAGACGAGTTAAAGAAAATCTGGAAAATAAACGCCATATTTGAACCAAATATGGATAACGATACCCGCACCACCCGCTACGACCAATGGAAGCGAGCAGTGGAACGGTCTAAAGGTTGGGACATATAATAGATTCCCGGGCTTGACCCGACAATCTTACTTTACCAGTCCATCTATCGCCGGGGCAACGGCTTTTCTGATTTCTGACAAATTCTTAGCCTCAAGAACTGCAATTCTAAAAATCGAAGATTCAACAAGAATATAAATAAGTTCAACAACAGAGTGAACGTTGAGGTCAGGTTTGAACTCGCCGGTGTTGATGCCGCGGATAATTACTGTACTCAAAAGATGGCGCAGGCGTATAATACGGCGGTGAATCTTCTTTTCAGGGTTTTCGTTTGCTTTTTTAAGGCCAAGCAGATATGAATGAAGAACGTTGAACAGCTTAAGGTTCTGCTCGCAGTAATCAATTATAAGATTTGTCATTTTGGAAAGTGCATCGTGGGCACTCAGACTTTCATCTTCGATTATGGCATTAAGATCGAGCTCCATGGCAATAAGAATCTGTTTAAGGCTTCCTACGAAAATTTCTTTTTTGTTGTCAAAATAAATGTAAAGGGTTGTTCGTGTAATTCCGCAGCTGTCTGCAATTTTCTGGAAGGTTGTATCTTCGTAGCCTTCTTTTGAAAAAACATCCAGTGAGCGTTCAAGAATATCGTGTCGTCTTTTGTCGTGTTCTACAACTATTGCCATTTTTAACTCCATGTCATTGACGGGCTTGACCCGACAATCTCTTGTATATATAAAACTTTGTATCTAAATTGCCGGCTTTGAGTGCTTTTATGCTGCCGGTTTTATGTCCAAAATTTTCCATAAAGCTTTCGTGCGAAGTTATGATTCCCAAATCCCAGCCAGGAAAATCATCCCAGAGTGAGCCCATTTTTGTATAAAGCTGGGCAGCCTGTTCTTCGTCTCCAAGTCGTTCGCCGTATGGAGGATTACACAGAAGAAGTCCGTTTTCATAAGGTGCTTCCAGATCTGCAAAATCACTCTGAATAAAATCAGGACGAGGAATATGTGCGCTTATGCCGATTGACTTAAGGGCGCGGCCTGCCATTACACATGCATATTCTGCATTTTTCTTTGAGCGTTCAACTGCTGCTGCATCAATATCGCTGCCTGTAATACGCACTTCTACATCTGTACGAATCGCCTGAGCTTCCTGCTCACGAATGCTGGCAGCACGGTCTTCATTATAAAACGGAAGATTTTCTATTGCAAAGCGTCTGCCAAAACCTGGCGCTACATTAAACGCATACAAGGTTGCTTCAATTGCAATTGTACCGGACCCGCAGAACGGATCGTGCAAAGGAGTTTTTCGTCTCCACATCATTTCCTGAAGAAGCGTTGCTGCAAGAGTTTCGCGCAAAGGTGCAATGCCACCGTCTGTACGATAACCGCGCTTATGAAGCGGGAGCCCCGAAAGATCAAGTAAAATCAAAGCTGTGTTTTCGTCCACATAAACTCTGATATCACTCTGCTCGCCTGTTTCGGGCATACTGCTCATGTGCCAGACATCACCGCATTTAGAATAAATTGCTTTATGAACCATTCCCTGAATGGAATGCTCAGAATTCAGCTTAGATTTGTATGTTCTAACCTTATCTACAACAACCCGCGTGTCTTTATTTAAGTAGTCCTGCCAGGGAACACTATAAGCACCGTCATAAAGTTCATCAAAATTGTAAGCAGGATACTCAGCTAACTGAAGATATACCCTGTCTGCAGTCCGCAGGCACAAATTTGCACGGAACAAAGCATCATCATCACCAAAAAAGGTAACGCGTCCAGGTGCATTTGATGCAAGCTTATAACCTAGATGCTTTATTTCATTTCCGAGAATTTTTTCTGCACCAACAGCGCAAAGGGCAACGAGTGTGTTCATTTTCGATTATTGTTCATTATCACAGTCTGTAGAATAATCTATGCCAGGATTTCCATGTTCTATTTCCAGTCTGATAAAATCAAGCTTGTTACCAGCTGAGTTCTTAATCTGAATTGGAGAAATCTTTGTCCATGAAAGAGACTTTTTGATTTCCGGATCCTGAGTATTTGTTTCTACCTTCTGACCTACAATTCCAAGAAGAACTACATCTGTATAAAGAAAATCCTCTGGGAAAACACTCTTAAGATCTACAAGATCTATGTTATCACCGGGAACTGTAAATGTCTGTGTCTTGTTGTCTGTCTTGAAAACAAGTGCCGGTTTATAATTTGAAATATCTGTGATTACTGAATTGTCTGGAGGTGTAACTGTTCCATTAAGAGTGATCTGCATAGTGGATGGATCATAAACATAATAGGCACCGCTCGTATTATATGCAAGCTTGTCTTCTGAAGTTGCTCCAGAGTTTATATGCTTAGGCTCAGACCATTCTGTTCTGTTTCTTGTTCCGTTTTCTTCTGTGAAAATCAAGTAATAACGATATTCTCCGTCTACCATAACACGCTCGTCAGTGTAAACAAAGGTCTGATCATTTTTATCTTCAATTCCTTTAGGATAAATAACGGCAACTCTTTCTACTTCTGAATTTGCGTTTTTTGTATTCTGACGGAAAATCGTAATGCTTTCTGTCTTAGAATTTATAAACGAACCTCTGATCTGGTAAGTGCTTCCAATTATATCTACATCCGGTCTATCAAGATATTTTGACTCGGTAAGATTAAAATTACAGCCGCAGAACTGAATAACAGCAAAAAGTGCGGAAATAACAAAAAGAGAGCGATTAAATTTTTTCATAAAACACCTCATTTAATTATCGGCAGAATTTGCCTTTTTCTTTGACAGAAAATACGAACCGACAGCTAAAGCAATTCCACCAATAATCATCAGAAAACAGAGAAGCTGACCTGTGGAAAAATTGAAAAGAGATGTATTTTCATAGATATTTGCTGTTTTATCGCCTATTACAAAACCTAATTCTTCGTCCGGTTCGCGGAAATATTCAATAAAAAAACGGAAGAAACCGTAGCCTGCAGTATAAATACCGCCAAGCATACCGTCCCATTTTTTGTGCTTACGAGAAAACCAGATTATTAACCAGAGAATAATTCCTTCAAAAAAGGCTTCGTACAACTGGCTTGGATGACGCGGCAGATTTACAAGACGAGAAGAAGAAATGTCCATTCCGATTTTTGCGGCTATATCCTGAACCCACTGAAACGAAGAAGAAAAGCGTTCTGCAGCAGGGAAAACCATGCCCCATGGAACAGTTGTAATTCGTCCATAAAGCTCGCCGTTCAAAAAGTTACCGATTCGTCCAAAGGTAAAGCCAAGCGGAATACAGCATACCATTGCATCGATCCAGCGCATTATTGGCTGCTTGTGGCGTTTACACCAGACAATCATGCCTATGAGTCCGCCTATAAAGCCTCCATGGTAAGACATTCCTGCAAAACCGGTATAGTTTCCGTTTCCATCAAACGGCCAGAAAATAAGCCAGGGTTTATGCAGGTACAGGCCTGTTCTGTCATATATAAGTGTTGAACCTATTCGTGCACCAAGCAGCAGAAACAGGATGCCTGTTCCAAGAAAGCCGAATAAATCATCTTCTGTGATTGTGTAGTCTTTTCCGTCTGTTTTAATACCGTTGAGCATGCCTTCTTTTGAAACGCGCTTGAGCAAAAGGTAAGCGGTTCCAAAAGCAAATACGTACATCAGCCCGTACCAGCGCAAAAGTCCTAAAAATTTTACGCCCGGAAAAATCTGCGGTTGAATCCAGGATGGAAAGTTTATATATAAAAACATTTTGACCTCGAGTTGACGAACTAAATCTTAAATCCCTGCTGCACAGCTTTGACAAGCTTAGATTTGAGCAGCTGATTTTCCTTCTTTAACTGAATTAAATCAAACTGCTGGGTTTTAATCATTTCTGCAAGTTCGCCTATTGTAAGTTCGCCGCCGCCAACAAGATCTTCAATGCCCGAAAGCTTAAAGTCGTAGTCGCTGTTTGCTTCCTCTTCGGCACTGACAAAGGTGTCGGAATTAAAGTTTTCAGGGTCAAAGTCGCCGTCAAAGAAACGAGGTGGTGTTTCTATAACTTTATCTGCAATTCTGTAGATTGCCTGACCAAGAACAGACTGAGGTTTATAAACAACAAGCGGCAGCTGAGAAGAAAGAGCTTTATCCTGAAGCATATCGCGGTACATAAGGCCAAGGAAATCAATATCAAGACCAAGGTACTGGTTGCACGAAGTTTTAATCCTCTGTGCCTTATTTGCGTCTGCCGGATTTTCTATCATATTCATTACAAGGCGCGGACGGAACTGCTGCATACGGCTTATGAAAAGCTGCGTTGTTTCCGGATCTGCCTTGCCAAGTGCCTGAACAAGCTGCGGAATATAAAGCTTCTGCATGGAAGCAGAGTCTTTTTTAAGGTTATCGAGCAGTTCGCGGCCTGGAGTATTCTTTTTGAAAGTTGTGTAAAGCAGGCGGAAAACTGCATTTTTAAGGAACAGATATCCATTGAGTGTTGCAGTTACAGCTGGTGCAGAAACAACAATTCCCTGTGGAGAAAGCAGGAACATATCAAGAATAAACTGATGTGTACCGGCTCCAAGATCAAGAATAAGATAGTCTGTGTCTATATTCTTAAGGTTTCTTATAAGCTTGATTTTCTGCATGTGCTTGAGCGAAGTTAAATCCGGAATCTGACTGTCGCCCGCAACAAAGCTTACATTCTGATAATCAGTCGGCTGGATAATATCCTTGAACATTGTCTTTTCTGTAAACCAGGAGCCAAGACTTGCTGCCCCCGGATGCTGACCTATTACCAGATGAAGGTTAGACGCGCCAAGGTCAAGGTCTACTAAAACGACCCTTTTTCCCTGCTGTCCCAGTGCGATAGCTAAATTGGCAGAAAGGAGGCTTTTTCCTACACCACCCTTTCCACTTGCAATTGGAATTATCTGTGCCATAACAATAATTATAGCACACATTATGCTTATTGTACAAATAAGAGATTTATATTATTTTTAAAAACGCCATTGCGAGTACAGCGTGGCAATCTATATATCAGGAGATACACAATGAAAAAGTTTCGACTTTTTTTTATCACCTTATTTACTTTTGTACTGATCATTTCTTGTACATCAAAAAGTAAAAATTCAAATGACAATCCGCTTCCATTTGATCCAAATGTTCTTACAGGAAAGCTTGATAACGGAATGAGCTATTATATTATGCAGAATGAATATCCTGTAAACAGAATTGTTCTGCGTCTTGCCGTAAATGTTGGTTCAATTGCCGAAGAAGAAAATGAGCGTGGCGTTGCCCACCTTATTGAACACATGGCTTTTAACGGAACCGAGCATTTTGAAAAGAACAGCCTTATTGATTATGCAGAATCAATTGGTATGGATTTTGGTGCCGAAGTTAATGCGCACACAAATTTTGAAGAAACAGTTTACAAGCTTGAAATTCCTGCAGATAAGCCGGAATATTTTGAAACTGCAATGCTCATCTTTAAGGACTGGGCAAGTGCAATCTCCTTTGACCCTGAAGAGCTCGAAAAAGAGCGTGGCGTTGTTCTTGAAGAATGGCGTGGTCATCTTGGTTTGAGCGGTCGTCTTATAGATACAGTGCTTCCTTTTGAGCTTAAAGATTCTGCTTATGTAGACCGCCTTGCAATTGGTCTTCCGGAGGTTATTCAGAATGTTTCACGCGAAGAAGTTGTGAACTTTTATAACAAATGGTACCGCCCGGAAAATATGGCAATTGCAATTGCAGGTAAAGTAGACCCTAAGGTTGCAGAATGGATTATCAAAAATATAATGGGCGAGATTCCAGCTTCTAAAGACAGTGTAACTCCTCCAAAAGGAAAAGTTCCTGTACGCACAGAAAAAGACATGCTTGTTTTTGCAGATCCTGAATTCACATATACACAGATTCAGATTGTTTCGCAGAAAGAGGACTTTGGCCCAACCCTTACCGAAGGCGATATCCGCGAAAGCTTTTTGAGCGGTATTGTAGATAATATTATTAATGCAAGATTGTCTCAGATTACAACAGATCCAAATGCTCCTTGGCTTGCTGCCGGTGCTTCTGATTACACAGAAACTTACGGAGCTTCTTTTGAAGGATTTTATGTTGTTCCAAAAGAGGATATGTTTGCACAGGCACTCGTGACAATGTTTGATGAAATTGACCGCGTACTTTTCCACGGATTCACTCAGTCAGAAGTTGAATGGGCTGTAAATTCTATGCGCAGCGATATTAACCAGTGGTATGACCAGAGCGAATCTACAGATTCTGTTACAAGAGTAAATGCGCTTACACAGTATTTCCTCTTTGGTTCTATCCCTGTTGCAGATGATGATTATTTTGAAATTGCACAGCGAATCCTTAATTCAATTACTCTTGATGAACTGAACGCAAAGGCAGCAAAGATTTTTGAAGGCCGCGGAACAATTGCTATGATTTATGCTCCTTCTTCGGCTGCAGATGAGCTTCCTTCAAAAGAAGAGTTCATCAATTTCTGGGAAAACTATCAGAGCCAGGAAATTGCCGCTTATGAAGATGTAAGCCTGAGCGATGAGCTGATGGCTCGTCCTGCAAAACAGGCAGACATCGTTTCTACCCGCGAAATGAAAAATCTTCAGGCAAAGGAGTATATTCTTTCTAACGGAGCCCGCGTTATTCTTCGCAAAACAGAAGCTGACAAATCTATTATTATGATGAACGCACTCAGCCTTGGTGGTGCTTCTCTTGTAAGCGACAAGGAATATGCTTCTGCCGTGATGAGTCCTATGTACGCAATTTATTCCGGTGTTGGCGGAATGGATTTTGTTTCACTGCAGAAATATCTTTCTACAAAATCTGTAGGAATCAATGTTATTGTAAATGATCATGATGAACGCATTCTTGGTCAGTCTAGCCCGGACACATTTGAATACCTGCTTCAGCTTACAAATCAGCTTATGACAAATCCTCAGTTTACAGATCAGGGCTGGAATTTTGTAAGTTTGCAGGCTCAGCAGCAGGCAAAATCATACAATGTTCAGCCAAGTGATGTTCTTGTTTCACGCGTAAGAGAAATTCTTTACGGCAAGTCAATCCGCCATACTGCAATAAATGATGAGTTTGTTTCTCTGCTTAATCAGGCAGACAGTGAACGCATCTTCAGACAAAGATTTGCCAATGCTGCAGACTTTACATTCATTTTCAGTGGTGATATTGATGAAGATGCAGTAATAGATTTGTGCCGTTACTATATTGGTGCAATTCCTGGTGACACAGACAAAACAGAAAATCCTGTTTACGAAGACCTTAAGTTCCCTAAGGGAATTACAAAAGAAACTGTAAAGAAAGGACAGGAAGACAAGGGTCTTGTTTACATCTGCTTTGGCGGAAAGCTTCCTGCAGCAAAAGATCTTGATGAAAAGTATTATGATTCAGAAATGCTTGAACAGTTTAGAGCGCTTGCAGATATAAAGCTCCGTGAAATTATCCGCGAAGACAAGGGTGGAACTTATGGAGTTTCTGTTTATGCAGGAATCATGGGCGACAAAGAGCGCTATTTTGAATTCCAGGTAAGCTTTGGTTGTGAACCAGCCCGCGAAAAAGAACTCGAAGCCGAAGTAATTGCAACTCTTAAAAAGCTTGCAACAGAGCTTCCTTCAGAAACAGATGTAGAAAAGCTCAAGGAATCTTACCGCAGAAGCTTTGAAGTAAATCAGATGAATGGTTCCTGGTGGCTTGGAATGTTTGCAGACATTGAAGTATATAAAGATACACCAGCTCAGGCTGCCTACGATGACACCTTTGCCATAAAGAACATTACAGCAAAAGCTCTTCAGGACCAGGCAAAGAAATATATTGATACAACAAACTACGTATCTGTATTCCTTGAACCGGAGAAATAATGGACCTTTTAGTAATCGGCACTTTTTCAGTTTTAATAATTGCTCTGCTGGCGGCTATTTTTGTAATTAATGCTTACAGAAAGCTTACTGCCCAGCGTAAGAAAAAGGCTTCGAATATGCAGCCTGTAAAATGTCCTGTATGCCAGTCGGAACTTTTTGTGGGCGAACAGCTTATTTCCAAGGTGTATCGCCCAATGAAGGTTCCGGACCAGCTTATGACAATTCAGGGCTGCCCTCACTGTTACCCCAAGTGTGAACCTGGAGTATCCCGCGTTTGCCCTGTGTGTCATAAAGCAATTGCCCCTGACCAGGCACTTACCGCACGGCTGTTTAATAAGGCTGTGGGCAAGAAGCATGTGCATATTATCGGGTGTAGCAATTGTCATAAGCCACGGGCGGACTAACATATTCACAAAAATCGCTTTTTTCTATAAAATTATACTATGAATATAATTGTTGTTGGCAGTGGTGGTCGTGAGCACACCATTTGCTGGAAGCTTGCGCAGAGCTCATTAGTAGAAAAAGTTGTAGCAGTTCCTGGAAACGGAGGTACTGCTAAAGAATCAAAATGTGTAAACGTTGATCCTTCTAAGTGCGACTATATTGCAGAAGGAGAAAATCCTTATGTTGCAATTGCAAAGCACGAGAATTGCCGTATGGCTGTAATTGGACCGGAAGATCCTCTTGCTGCCGGTATTGCGGACGAATTCTGGAAGGCAGATATTCCTTGTGTTGGTGCAAAAAAAGCGGGTGCCCAGCTCGAAGCCAGCAAGGACCTTTCTAAAAACTTCATGAAAAAATATGGCGTTGCATGTCCTGGCAGCGAAACCTTTGTGAACAAGGATGCAGCCATTGAATATATTAAAAAGCACGGAGCCCCAATCGTTGTAAAGGCAGACGGTCTTGCAGCAGGAAAGGGTGTTGTTGTTGCTGCCACAGTTGAACAGGCTATTCAGGCTGTAGAAGACATGATGGGTAACGGCAAGGTTGGCGATGCAGGTAAAAAGCTTGTAATGGAAGAATACCTCGAAGGTATTGAGATTTCTGTTCTTGCTGCAGTTTCTGTTACTCCTGAATCTGCTCTTGCAGGTAATGCGGCTATTATTCCGTTCCTGCCAGCTCGTGACCACAAGCGCCTTTTAGACGGTGCTAAGGGACCAAACACAGGCGGTATGGGTGCTGTCTGCCCTCTTGATGATGTAACTCCAAAAATGATGGAGCAGTTCAACAAGGATATTCTTGAACCAACTCTCAACGGTCTTATTAAAGAAAAGTTTGATTACCGCGGATTTATTTTCTTTGGTGTAATGCTTACAAAAACAGGACCAAAGCTTCTTGAATATAATGTTCGTCTTGGAGACCCTGAAACACAGGCAGTTCTTCCTCTTATGGATTTTGATTTTGCCGCAATGTGTACAGCAATCCTCAACGGAACACTCAAGGATTTTGAATTTAAATGGAAGCCTGGCTACCAGGTTGCACCAGTTGTTGTAAGCGGCGGTTATCCAGAAGCTTACAAGAAGGGCTGCGAAATTACATTTAATGAACGCCTTCTTAAGCAGAGTGGAGCAAAGATATTTATTGCCGGAGCTCAGACAGGCAGAAGAGGCGACAGTCGCGAAGATAATCTTTTGACAAGTGGCGGACGCGTTCTTGCATGCAGTGCTTATGGACCAACCTTTAAAGAAGCATGGACTCATGCCTACGAAGGAATCTGCGGCGTTAAGTTTGAAAACAGCTTCTATCGCAAGGATATTGGACTTCCAGGCGCAGCAGAAAGCGGAAAGCTATAAGTATTTAAGCAGCTCGTTTCTAACTTCATCAAGGCGTGCGTCACTCAGGCCAAAGTCCATTTCTTTGTAGCTCCAGGCGGCGCGGCCAATTCCGTTTTTATTAAAAATATCTGCAATGTAGTGATACCATTTGACTGTATCCGGAATATTTGTGCGGTCTATT
>Ga0310690_10006935_pt1 | contig 14708 bp, 8 predicted proteins | sample AusTroGonzalo_MG_2_FD_207661 | JGI IMG/M metagenome (GOLD analysis project Ga0310690, IMG submission 207661) | Bovine rumen microbial communities from tropical cattle in Woodstock, Queensland, Australia - Gonzalo_04 (v2) (version 2) | ecosystem: Host-associated > Mammals > Digestive system >...
ATAGCACCAACCCAGTATAAGGTTGTCAATGCGATGAGTGAGAATGGCGGCACGATGACCTCCACCGTCCTCATGTCAAACTTTTCTGGCGACTCCAGTAGGAAGGCCTTCACTTTAAACGTATAGGTGCCAGCCGTCAAATCCTCGTAGAAGGCGATACGGTCTTTTCCTGCATTGCGCCATTCCTTGTCGTGGCCCTCGAGCATATACTGGTAGTGTACACGGTGCTGTAGGGCAAAGTTCAGGGCTGCAAAGCGGAAAGCGAAACTTGAACTGCTGGCTGGCAGCTCGATCTTACGAGAAATGGGCACATAGTAGTCGTAGTTGTCATTGAACCGCGGACTCTGCAGTTCTCCGTTGATGAAAAAGTCGGTAATCTGTAGTTTCAGGTGCGAGCCTTTCTCCGCCATAAGCTTGTTGCGGTCGACGATATAGTAGCCGTTGATGGTTCCGAAGATGATGTCATCGTTGTCCATCGCTGCGGCTCCGCCCTCCGACATCATGGTTTCGTCGACGCCGTCAAGGTTGGAGAAAGTGGAAAATATTTTCTTCTCCATGTCGAGCGTGGAGATGATATGCTCTGTGGCGAACCAGGCGTTGCCGCGTTTGTCGAAGGTAATGCTGCGTATTTCCTCCGATGGCAGACCGTTTTTCGCCCCGAAGTTCTGGAACTGCCATGTGCCGTTATTGTCCTTACCGATGGTATATGCGATACCGCCACCGTTGGAGCCGACCCACATATTGCCTTTTTGGTCGCGCTTCAGGCAAATGATGTCATTGCTCATCAGCATGTGCTCGCCCTGCTCCGGCATCTTCAATTTCTCGATCTTCACCTTCTTGTTCTCGTACGACATGATGAGGATTCCGTCGCTGGTGCCTGCCCATACGTTGCCTTCCTTGTCGAGTTCTATCGTCCTTACTTTCATGTAGGTGTTGTTCTTCGGATAGTCGTCCATACCGTTGCCAGGATGCAGGAATACGCCTTCCATGGCATCCTTCGCCAGCAGGTTCACACCGCCGCCGTAGGTGGCGATCCAGATGTTGCCGTCCTTGTCCTCTAAAGCGTAGTAGGAATCATTGTCACTAAGGCTTTGTTTGTTGCCGTCCTCATGGCCGAACCGCTTGATATCCCAACCGCCATGACTGTTGGCCGTCATCCTGAATACGCCCTCGTCTTTCGAACAGAGCCAATAGTTACCCTTGGAGTCTTTTGAAATGCCGTAGAGTCGCCTGAAGGAGTTGCCTTGGGAGTCGTGCGTGATGGTCTCTCGACGCCCGTCATCGTAGTTCAAGATCAGGCAACTGTTCTTGTTACCGAGCAGCAGCAGCTCTTGCTGACTATCGTAATAGATGGCGCGTATCTCGTTATCCAGATTGGAGATGGCATTAGGGAAGGGTCTGATGCGGACAATATTGTCCTTGAGGATGTCGAGTTTCTCCAGTCCCCGTCGGCTGGTGGATTCCCAGACGACACCCTCCGAGATGACGAGGGCTGCGTTGACGGTGTTCGACATGTTCCATGGATTGCTGGGATCGTTATGGAAATATTCCACCATATCGGCCTCACGGTTGTAGTAGCCGTAGCCGCCTTGGTTCATGCGGATCCACACGGTGCCGTTGTGCTCATTGAATTCTCCGCCCCTTCCGTCCTGCTCGGGCACGAGCACCCTCTGCTGGAAGAGTTTCTCATTGCCAGTTTCGGGATTCAGTCGGGAAACACCCATGCGTTCGTCGCAGAACCAGATGAGTCCGTGACTGTCGACATAGATACTGAAGATGGCGAGGCCGCTGGGCTTCCTGAGCTGTTTGGGCTCCTGGCCGTTAGCGAAAATGAAGATACTGCCGTCTTTGGTGGCTGCGTAGATGTTATAGCCGTTGGAGTGGAGGGCGGCAATCCGCTGTTCGGGCAGGATGGCCTTCTCCTCAATGGTGAGGTTGCCGCGGTCCAGACGGTGGATGCCCTGATTCGTTCCTAACCAGATATCACTCTGATAGCCCTCGGCCATACTGGTGATGTTCAGTTCTGAGGTTCTCAACTGCTTGCTCTTCAGCCCCCTGCGGTCGAGTGTCATCTGAAAGAGGTTGTTGCCGGCGATGCTCACCAACACTTCCCCCGAACTGGTTACGAGCAGCGGTGAGTTAGTGCGGTATTCTTCGTACCCGTCGTAGCCCTCAAAGGGATTGATAATCTGGTCAGTATGACGGTTCAACACGAACACACGGTCGTCGTACATGTGCATCCAAACGTTCTGCGACTGGTCGATGACGATGTCGAGGATGCGGTTGTGTAGGTTCTTGATATAGCTGGAGTTGCCCGTCTTGTAATTATAGAACTCATAGCCGTCGAAGCGTGACAGCCCGTTCCAGGTGGCCAGCCAAATGAAGCCGAGATCATCTTGGCTGATCATCGAGATGGCGTTGCTGCAAAGACCGTCTTCAGTAGACAGATGGGATCGCGAGGCAAGTAGCTGCTGGGCGGATGTTGTCTGAAAAGTGAGCATCAGGACGATGCTCAGTAATAGTAGTTTATAGTTTGTTCTGTATCTCATATCTCTGGCCCTTTCAGGATTTTCTTTGCAAAGTTACATTTTTTCCTTAAATATACCAAATATTTGGGGAAAAATACATATCTTTGCACAAAAATTAAGGAATTATGACAAAGAACATCTGTATTCTGGCCGGTGCGAGGCCGAACTTTATCAAGGTTTCGCCGTTGGTAAGGGAGATAAAAAAGAGACAGGAGTCGGGAGTGGGGGAGCAAGAGGTTTCTTGTTTGCTTGTTTATGCGGGTAGTTCTGATGATCCGACGTTGGAGCCCTCTCTCTTCGATGACCTCCAGATCGACAGTCCCCAGTACTATTTAGGAGTGGTCAGCACGAGTTTGAATGAAATCACCAGTCAGGTGATGGCGCAGTTTGACCGATTTCTTGACGAGCATCCCGTCGACGTGGTGATTGTGGTTGACGATCTGGCCTCTACGATGGCTGCGGCCATCGTGACAAAGAAGCGTGGCATCCGTCTGGCTCATCTCGTGGCTGGTACGCGTTCCTTTAATATTAATATGCCGAAGGAGATCAACCGTCTGGTCATCGATGCACTCTCCGACTATCTCTTCACGGCCGGAGTCCGCAGCACTGGCGTAGCTACCCGCGAGCAATCGGAGCAGTCGCAGACCTATATGGTTGGCAATATCCTGATGGACACGCTGCGCTTCAACCGCGACCGTCTGCAGAAACCCGCTTCGCTGCCTGACTTGCAGGAGGGCGGTTATATCGTGTTCACTCTCAACCGCCGTGCGCTCCTAGCTGACGAGAAGCATCTTGCGAAGATGCTTCAGGCGATGACTGAGGCTGCCGGCTCCGTGCCCATCATCGCCCCTCTGCGCCCCGACGCCTCTGAAGTCATCTCTCACCTCTCACCTCTCAGCTCTCACCTCTTGTTAACCGCCCCGTTGTCCTATCTCGAGTTCCTTTGGCTCACGGCCCACGCCAAGGGTGTGATCACCGACTCAGGCAATGTGGCTGAGGAAGCGACCTTCAACGGTGTTCCCTGCATCACGCTTAACGACTACACCGAGCATCAGGAGACTGTTACTGTGGGCTCCAATGTGCTTGTGGGCGAGGATCCCGAACTGTTGCGCGAGGCAGTGACAAAGATGGTGAGTGGTACGTGGAAACGTTGTGGATTGCCTGACCGTTGGGACGGGCGTACGGCCGACCGAATCTTGCAGATTCTCTTGAGCAATGAGTGATTTTTAGGGTGTGAAAGCAAATTTTTACCAAAAAGATGCTCTATTTTCAAATAAATGCTTAACTTTGCACCCGATAAATGGACAATTTCAACTTATTTTAACCACTTAAAAAGAAAGAAAGTATGAAAAAGTTAATGATGATTGCTTGCATGATGCTGTTCTCTACAGCCATGTTCGCTGAGAAGGGTGATATGTTTGTAGGTGCTGGCATCAGCTACGGTATCCACTCTGACTACAAGAACTTCGGTATCGGTGTGAAGGGTCAGTATGAGATCCTCACCAACTTCCGTGCCGACGCTCAGGTAGACCACTTCTTCAAGCATGATGGTATCTCGATGTCCGACATCAATATCAATCTGCAGTATGTCATTCCTGCAACGGATGCCATCAACGTCTATCCTCTTGCTGGTATTGCTCTCGTTGGCCACAGTGAGAACAGTTTTGGCTTCCTGAGTGAGGCTAAGGTTGGCTTCAACATCGGTGCCGGTGCTGAGTTGCCCATCAACGACAAGTGGAAGATTTTCCTCGATGCCAAGTATCAGATCGTAGAGGACTGGGGTCGTTTCATTCCCACCATTGGTGTGATGGTCGCCCTTTAATCAAGAATTCATAAGCCCTGACGCATTCCCGCGTTGGGACTTTTATGTCAAATCAAAAACCAACCTAAGACAGACATGAAAAGAATCGTTTTATTGTTGATGATGGCAGTGGCCTTTGCCGTGACTGTTGATGCCCAGGGCTTTCTCAAACGCCTAAAGGAACGTGCTTTAAATGCAGCTGAGAACGCTGTGACCAACAAGGTGGACGACAAGGTTCGCCGTGAGACCGATGACGCAATGGACGGTGTCCTCAACGGTAAGAAAAAGAGTAATAGCAACGATGCCGACTACGAGGATGCAGAGGTGACAGACGGGGATGATACGCCTGATGCAGTGGCTCAGAACCAGAAGAGTGACTTTGTTCGTGGCAGTGTTATTCTCTTCGAAGATGACTTCGCCAATGAGCAGATGGGTGAATTCCCCTCTAAGTGGGATATCAGTGATGGTAGTTTGGAGGTTGCCTCCGTCAACGGCAAGAAGTATGCGCACAGCAATGCTCCAGGTTCTGTATTCTCTCCTTTGATGGAGAACATGTTGTCTTATCTGCCTGATGTCTTTACCCTCGAGTGGGAAGAGTTTATGTGCAAGCCGGGTGATATTGACCAGGTGGCGTGGCATATCTATTTCTATAATGGTGACGATGAACTTGGTAATATTTATAAAATGTTCCGTCCGGGCAGTCCGGATGTTTATGGAAACTATAGATTTAGGAAGGGTGGTGGCGCTTCAGACGATGTGACTGGCGAATTGCGTTGGGATCTTTTGGAGAAATTTGTTAAGTTTGGACAGTGGAACCATTTCGCTATTTCGTTCAACAAGCGTGCTTTTAAATATTATATTAACGGAAATCGTGTCATCAATCTGCCTAATGTGGCGGCTCCCAGTCGTTTCGAATTCCATGTTGCAGATGGATACCCGTATCGCGGCGTTGGGCATGTGATTCTTGCTAAGGGTGCTGCAGATCTCTACCAGCGTCAGACAACTGATATCTCAGCCGTGGAGAAAGCCATTGCCGAGACGGGTAAGTTTGTGACTAACAATATCTTATTCGAAACAGGTAAGGCAACGCTGAAACCTGAGTCGATGGCCGAGATCCAGAAGGTGGCCGACTACATGAAGAAGAATCCGACTGCCCGTTTCGAGGTGCAAGGCCATACCGACAATCAGGGTTCTGACGCCATCAATGACCCACTCTCCCAACAACGTGCTGAGGCTGTGGTTAAGGCCCTCGAAGGTCTCGGCTGCGATCCTTTCAACATGCGCGCCGTCGGTAAAGGTTCCCACGAGCCTGTCGCCGACAATTCTACTGACGCCGGCCGCGCCAAGAACCGCCGCGTGGAGTTCATCAAGAAATAATAATTTATTATGTATAATAGGTGTCCCGCCTCGTGCGGGACATTATTTTAACTAAAACAATTTTATTTATGAAGAAAAGCTACATGATGCTCTTCGGAGCAATGTTCGCACTGACAGCCAGTGCACAGGGTCAGTCAAAGTACTTTCATAACGGCTGGCGCCTCGATAGCTTAGTCACCGTGGCCGACGACGGTTACTACATGCGCGAAGTCTATTCTTACGATGCCTCCGGGCTGCTCACCTCCATCTATGGCGAAGAGTTCAACGGCGAAGTACTCTTCACCTCCAAATCCGTGATGACTTACAACGAGCAGGGCATGACCAAGTCGCAAGATTTGTACAGACTGGTCGACGGCGAGTTTCTTCTTTTAGCGAGGTCGGAGGTGACGGAATACAGCGCTGAGAACGGCATGCCAATGGTCATCCTCTCGAGCTCTGCCGGCAACACCCCAGGCTCAGAACTGCTGCCCCTCACGAAGACGGTCATCACGAAGTTCAATGGCCTTAACTTCGCGGAGGAAGAACTCTACACGTGGCTGGGCGGCGACTGGACGAAAAGTGGATTCTCCACTGCCGAGTACAACGACCAGGGCCTGATCGTAAAGCTTGTTGAGGGGGTGAGTTACATGGGTTACGAGACGACCTCTGAGACAACCTACGAGTACGACGCTCACGGATACGTTACCAAGGATGTGTACAATTCTGCGCTGGGTATTCCCTCCACGATAACTTACACAAACGAGTATGATGCGAACGACAATCTCTCAATGGTCACGTCGGTCCATGACGAGTTTTATACTAAGAGGACTCATTATTATTGGAGTCTTGGTCAGGGTACTGCCATCCAAGGTATAAAGGCTGCTGGTACCGACTCTCGGTGGTATGACCTCAACGGCCGCCGGCTCCCCGCACGTCCCACCCAGAAGGGTATCTTCATCCGCAACGGCAAGAAGTTTGTCAACAGGTAATGGTTTATTTGTGGTTTCTGACTAGATCGTGATTTCGCCCCGCAGGCTTTGCGTCATGAGTTGACGGATGGTCTGCGGGTCTTCGTAGTGTGACTGCAGGAACATCAGTTTTGTGACGGCGCTCTCGACGGTCATGTCGCGGCCGCTGATGACACCTGCCTCCTGCAAGTGATAGCCGCAGTCGTAGCGGCTCATCTCGACAGCCCCCTGCAGACACTGGCTGATGTTCACGATCACCTTCCCGTTTCTGCTTCCCTCGCGGAGGGCGTTCAGCAGCCACGGGCTCTGCGGTGCATTCCCGCTTCCGAACGTCCGCATGACGATGGCTTTCAGGTTCGGCGTGTGGATGATATGCCGGATCAGATCCTCGCGGATGCCTGGGAAGAGCGAGAAGATGATTACATTATTGTCCAACCGGAAGTGAGGTGTCATCGGCTTCGCGAAGTCTGGCTTCAGGATACGCTCAGCATGATAGGTGATGTTCACGCCCGCATCCACCAGGTGCGGATAGTTGAACGACTCAAACGCATTGAACTCCTCGGCACTCTGCTTTGTTGTGCGGTTGCCGCGTAGCAGGTGGCCGCCAAAATAGATGCCCACCTCAGGCACTAGGGCACGCCCCTCTCCGTCCTTGGCCGCGGCAATCTCTAATGCCGTAATCAGGTTCTCCTTGCCGTCTGTACGGATCTGTGAAAGCGGTAGCTGCGAACCGGTGAAGATGACGGGCTTCGTCAGGTTCTCCAGCATGTAGGAGAGGGCAGAGGCGGTATAGGCCATTGTGTCGGTGCCGTGTAACACCACAAAGCCGTCGTACTCGTCGTAGCGGTCGGCAATACAGTGCGAGATGTCCGTCCATCGGGCAGGCGTCATGTCGCTTGAGTCGATAGGCGGGTTGAACTGGAAAGTGTCGATGGAGATGAGAGGTGAGTGGTAAGAGATGTGAGGGGAGAGTTGTGCAAGTTCGGGCACATTGTTCATTAGGTGCTCGAAGTCGAATGGCTCCAGGGCACCCGTCTGGGGATTGCGGCTCATGCCGATGGTGCCGCCCGTATAGATCAATAGTACTTTGCTGTGCATGTGAAAGCAAACGTTTACGTGGATATTTTGTGCAAAGATATGACTTTTTCGCGAGATAATCACTAACTTTGCAGAAAATTTTCAGAACTTAAAAACTTATAAACATCACAAACGTATGAAGCAGTTCAATGACGATAACTTCGTTCTGGACACCGCGCTGGCCCAGGACCTGTATCACAACCATGCGGCCAAGATGCCGATCATCGACTATCACTGTCACCTCATCCCTGAAATGGTGGCCAACGACCACCGCTTCAAGTCCATCACCGAGCTCTGGCTGGGCGGTGACCACTACAAGTGGCGTGCCATGCGCACCAATGGGGTGGAGGAGCGTTTCTGCACCGGTAAGGACACCACTGACTGGGAGAAATTCGAGAAGTGGGCCGAGACCGTGCCCTACACTTTCCGCAACCCGCTCTACCACTGGACCCACCTGGAGCTGAAGACCGCTTTCGGCATCGATAAGCTGCTCTCTCCGAAGACTGCCCGCGAGATTTTCGACGAGTGTAACGAGAAACTGCAGCGGCCCGAGTTCTCCGCTCGTGGACTGATGAAGCATTACAACGTGGAGTGTGTCTGCACCACTGACGATCCCGTCGACGACCTGCACAACCACATTGAGTATGCCAAGCACAAGGCTCAGGACGATCCGATGATGATTCCCGCTTGGCGCCCCGACAAGGCCATGAATATCGAGAAGCCCGAGTTCCCGAAATACGTCGCCCAGCTGGCCGAGGTCAGCGGTGTCACCATCACTAAGTTCGCCGATATGGTCGATGCCCTGCAGAACCGCCACGACTTCTTCGCCGCCAACGGCTGCAAGCTCTCGGACCATGGTATCGAAGAGTTCTACGACGAGGACTACACCGACTCGCAGATCGAGACCATCTTCGAGAAGGCCATGCGCGGCCAGCAGCTCTCCATCGAGGAGGTGCGTCAGTTCAAAAATTGTTTCCTCACCGTGATGGCCGAGATGGACGCCGACGCCGACTGGACGCAGCAGTTCCACTACGGTGCCATCCGCGACAACAATACGGCTATGTACAACCAGCTCGGCCCCGACACCGGCTTCGATTCCATCGGCGAGTTTAACACCGCCAAGGCCATGTCGAAGTTCCTCAACAAACTGAACATGAAGGGCAAGCTCACGCGGACTATATTATATACGCTCAACCCCTGCGCCAACGAGGTGATCGCTACAATGCTCGGCAACTTCCAGGGCGGTGAGCCGGGAAAGATTCAGTTTGGCTCCGGCTGGTGGTTCAATGACCAGATGGACGGTATGATCCGTCAGATGAACGCACTCTCCGTGCTCGGTCTGCTCTCGCGCTTCGTGGGCATGCTCACCGACAGCCGCTCGTTCCTCTCGTATCCGCGTCATGAGTATTTCCGTCGTATCCTCTGCAACATTCTGGGCAACGACGTCGAGCGAGGACTCCTGCCGGCCGATATGGAGATCCTCTCCCGCATGGTCGAGGACATCTCCTACAACAACGCCCGCCGGTACTTCAAATTCTATTAATTCATACAGATCTCACAGATTATAATAAGTCCCGCAGTGCACGAGTGCTGCGGGACTTTTTACTGTGAGATCTGTGTGCAAATATCTTTCTGTGATTTCTGTGTGCGAATGATCGCACAGAAGGAATTGTCCGGATTGTCCCTTCTATGTGCGTTACTTCTTCAGATTCACAATCTTCACGATGTCTGCGGCGTTAATCTTACTATCAATTATCACATCGGCATTCTTGAAGATGAAGTCCTTCGTCTTACCTTCCAAGATGTAATCAACGGTGGCATTGATATCCTTATTGTCGACCTTGCCGTCGTTGTTGGCATCGCCTGGTTCATTAGATTCTATTTCCACGATATTCTGGAACTCATTCCATCCGTTAGCAGCACTGTACTTTTCTGCTGCGCCCTTGGGCACATAGAGGGTACACGACGCCAGGTCAACATTGGCAAAGACCGTTGAAGCAGACAGATCATCACTTTGGGCACGGGTGCGGACTTTGGCGTTGCCCAGGGCGATAGGCTCATCGGCATAGCAGTAGATGGCCGTCAGTCTGATACAGCCAGCAAAGGCACTCTCGCCAATCTCAATGATGGTCTCGGGGATGCTTACCAGCGTCAGTTCTGTGTTGTTCTTGAAGGCATACTCACTGATGGAAGTCACGGGATAGCTCACGCCATCGATTGTCACGCTCTCAGGAATGACGACATCCTTCTCAGTCGCATTGTTTGTGGAGGTGGCAGCAACAGAGTTGTCGCCTTCAATGGAGTATTGCATCTCTCCATCCCTGGTGAATTCCTTTATATTAAACAGCTTCCAACAATTCGCATCAGCGTAGGTCGCTGCACATCCTTTCGGCACATATAACATCATATTCTCAGGATTGCTGAAAACATTGTCTGCATTTTCATTAGCAATAAACGGAGGATTCTCTTTTTTAACAGTCACAGAGGTCAGACCGCTGCAGCCATTGAAAGCCTTTTCGTTGATTATTGCCACGCTCTCAGGAATGTTTATGGATGTCAGGCCAGTACAGTTGAAGAAGGCACTTTGGGCAATATATGTCACTCCCTGAGGTATGGTGATGGATTTAAGGCCGGTGCAACCGGCAAAAGACGACATACCAATGAAAGTTACGCCGTCGGGTATATCCATCGATGTCAGACTGCTGAAGCCATAGAATGCATATGCAGAGATGACCGTAACCCTAGCAGGAATCTTCGTACCTGCACAGCCTGCTACCAATAATCCTTCATTGGTGTCAATAATGGCGTTACAGTTGTTTGGGGAATCGTATTTCGGATTACCATTAGCAACCTTCAAGACCTTCAGGTTCATCTGTATCGGTTTTATAGCGTATATGTCTGCCAATGGATTGATAATATTGGTCACACTACTTGGAAGAATCAGTTCTTCAAGGGTCCTGAATCCCGCGAACATGCAATCGGAAATCGTGTTTGCCGACGTGTATTTTCTGTCAATGGTTCTCTCGTTGCTGGATGTCAGCATCCTATAATAGTCTCTTCCGCCCTCGACGATATTGGCATCCGACAGGTCGAGGACTCTTAACACGCCGTTCGTGGCCGTTCCATAGACAGGCATAAACTCCGTTTCCATATTGTCCAGGTTCGTGCCGGCCATGTCGCGGAGGAAGTGAATATCCGTTCCGTTGATATCACCCGAAAGGGTCAGTTCCTCAATCTCATACTTCTCTTTTTCAGAGATTAAGTCAGGCAATGTTCCTGCAGCCGACAGATGGATGGTACGCTTCTTATTCTCCGAGACACCTGTACCAGTTAAATCGATGACCTGCACCTTCTGAATGGTGGTGTAGCCTGTAATACCACCAAGATGCAATGAGACAGAGCCTGTGGCATCTAAATCGTACGCGAAGCGAGGAAATTCATAATCAATGACCTGATAGTTGTCATAGGCAGATAAATTCAGGCGAGTCTGGTCATAATCCGACAGACTGCCCAAGCTCAGCTCTATAATCCCGTCTGAAGGAACATTGGCAATGATGCGAACGATATACGAATGATTCTTCTTTAAAGTCAGACCCTCAAGCAGATGTATCGAAGGGGGATATAAGTTAGCCCGATTGATTTGATTGTAAATTCCTACGCCATTAGCCCCCATCGCCATGTTCGTACCAGCATTTTCACCTAAATCGTACCAGTATGGATAGTCGCCGTTATAATTGGTCCAGTCCTGCTCTGCAACCAAGGTCTGACCGTCGGCCAATGGTTCGTCGCAGCTAACAACCGTCCATGTTATCTCATGCGTCGAACTATCGAAGAAGACTGTGAGAGTACTACTGTAATTCTCGACTGACACCCGACAGTTTACACCGTCCTTTTGGCCATTTAACCCGTAGTTCTCACTCCAATCGTGGTCGGCTCGTATCTTAAACTCATAGTCACCCTGAGGAAGTCCTGCGATTCTCGCGAAATAGAGCCCATTCTTATCTATTGCCATGTCATGGTCTATACTCCATATTATTTGGGGCTCGAAGTTGCCTATCACACTCCATTTGGCACCGTTGTCGATGAGCTGCACCTTTTTGAGGATAGTAGTACCAAGGAAGTCTCCACAATGTAAGGCCACATGACCATCGCCATTAACGTATGTATAAGATTCCGGAAAATCAAATTCCACTTCCTGGAAATCGCCAGTGGAGACGACATCTTTGCTGTGTTGACTGTTGAACGACCAGCTGCCCATGTTTACCTGAAGCTTGCCATCAGAGGGGAACTTGGCAGTAATGATTACCTTGTAGCTGTGATCCTGTTGAAGAGTGAATCCCTCAAGAACGATGACCTGTGGCTGCCAGAGCTCTCCAGTCTTTGAACCGACGATAATGGCAACACCATCAGGGTTTGATTCGACGGACCCCTGCTGTTCATCACCGTAACCATACCAATAAGGATAGTCCCCCTGGAACCCTCCTGTATAATCCTGCTCGTCAATCACAATCTGAGCATTTGCGCAAAGGGCCATCATAGCCATTGCAACCAAAATTAATAATTTCTTCATACAGATTACGTTATAGAGTTATGTTTACTACGTTGTTATTCGCTGCAAATTTAAGAAATACTTTTAATTATAGCTATCTCTGCCATATTAAAAGATGTTAAGTTCCGACAATCGTCTTGCACTCCCTGTCTTCAAAGAGCAAGCGGGCTTGCAAAAGTTGAATAGCGTAAAAAAGGGACTTCTGTAAAAACAAAAGCCCCTTGGTATTAACCTTCGTGATGATTACGGCTGCATTTTCTGCTGCTGCTCCTTGACGGTGTTTGTGAGAGACTTCATGTAGCGTACCAGCTGAGTCACTACGATGATGCTCTGATACATAGGCACTGCGGCGTGGTCGGCGATGTTGACCATGTACTCGATGCTCTCCTTGTCGAGCATGTCGGTGAGGGCCACGTAGCCATTCTCGTCGGCGAAGTTCAGGGCAGGCACGGCCCAGTAGTCGACTCCGATCTTAGTTGTCTGTATGCGCATGGGGATCTGCTGGTTCAGGCCCTTGCAGCTCATGGATGCTGACACGAGTGAGTTCAGCTGCTGTACGTAGCCATCGATGGTCTCGTAGTTGGCATAGTTGCGGCGGGCGCTAGACATGGCAAAGAGCAGTCCGAATGCCTGGGCGGAGTCGTCCATCTTCACCGTGGTGGTCAGGTCGTCAAGCAGAGTGACCGTGGCCTCCTCCAGGCTGTTGCCAGCTATGATGGTCATAATCATATCCATGATGTTGCTGGATGAGGTGAATTTCGTGAAGTCGAGCAGGCCGTTCATGTTCTTCATCACGCCGCTAAGCTCGATCATCTTCCTTTCGTTTTGTATGATTCCGAAATTCAGCCCGGCCTCATGTGTGGCGGGATCCTGATTGATGGCGAATGTCATGGTGGTGGCGTCGCCCTTCAGGCTGCGTGCGGGATAAGCAGGCAGGGAACTGTTGACAATGCCGCTCACGTTGAAGGCGTCGGTCATGCGATTGATAAACTCCGACGAGGTGCCCTGACTGACCTCGTTTTTGAACGAACCGTTGAACATTTCGCTCCATTCGCCCGAGTTTTTCGTATCGCACAAGATGTTGAAGCTGAACTCCGTCGGAATCTTTGCGAGGAAGGCGAAATCCTCGGTGCTGAACGGCTTCATGATCAGCGTGAAGCTTGAGCCTCCGGCCTTCAACTTCAGCTTCATGCCCTTTGGCACGATCTGCTGGGTGTTCGGGTTGTAGGCGTTGACGATCATCTCGAAGTCCTCGGCCGGCTCTATGTCGAAGCTCGTTCCTTCGTCATTGATCGTGAAGCGGTAGTTGAAATCCGTGAGGTCGACGACGCCATACATCTTGTAGCCCATCTCTGCCAGCTCGCTGCCTTCATCCACGGGCTTGATAGACGACTGTGCCTGTGCTATGAAGGCTGATGAGATGACCTTCTCGAAATCGGGGTTCGTCAGGACGTACGTGTTGAAGTTCGTGTTGATGCTGTTGGCAACATTCCACGTCTCGAAGTTCAGGTTCTCGGCCAGGTACTTCAGGTTCTGGCGTGTGTGCTGGATGAAATCAGCGCGGTCTTTCTTCGGGGGCTCGGGAGAGGGGTTGTCGCCGCTGTCGTTTGTACATGCAGTGAATACACTTGCGCCGCAGATAAGGGTGGCGGCCATCACCCACTGAATCAATCTTGTTTTCATAATCGTTTTATTTATATTATTGAATAATGTATAATTGTTAGTTTCGGTTGCAAAGATAATAAATAAAAACGATATTAATGAAAAAAAAGTGCACAAATTTGGTAGGTGACCCAAATTCGTGCATGATTGACGGTCGTTGCCGACTTCTGCACTGACTGATCTGGGATTAGAAAATTAATGACATACACATCTCACAGATCTCCGTGCGTGCTATTTTTTAATTTCTTAAGATTCACGCCACCCATCCGCAGTCCATCCTTCTTACTCCCGCAATTTTTCCTCGTCCCAATATTTGTCCCTTCCGCCACCAGTTAAATCAAAAACATCGAAGAAATGTTAACGCCCCGACTATTTTTGGCAGATTGCCTAAATAGTTGTACTTTTGCATGCCAATTATGTAATTAATGAATATCAGACGATTCTCATCCATCCTCATGCTCCTGCTGGCGGGCATGTCGGCGACGGCCCAGCAGATCACCGAGCAGCAGGCCCGGGAGCGCGCCCAGCGCTATCTCGGCGCCAAGGCCCCGGCCATGGCCCGAGGGCTCGCCGACGGGCTTAAGTCGGCCAAGGTCGGGGCCACGGGCATCTATGCGTTCAACATCGACGGCGGCGGCTACGTCATCGCCTCGGCCGACAGCCGCGCCCTGCCAGTACTCGGCTATTCCGACCGGGGCAGCATCGACTGGGACGCGATGCCCGACAACATGCGCTGGTGGCTGCAGAGCTACGACCAGGCCATCGCC
>Ga0310690_10006936_pt1 | contig 14707 bp, 13 predicted proteins | sample AusTroGonzalo_MG_2_FD_207661 | JGI IMG/M metagenome (GOLD analysis project Ga0310690, IMG submission 207661) | Bovine rumen microbial communities from tropical cattle in Woodstock, Queensland, Australia - Gonzalo_04 (v2) (version 2) | ecosystem: Host-associated > Mammals > Digestive system >...
ATTACGATCCCATGACCAAGCCCGCTGAAATCAAGGTTGACAACGAGCGTGCCAAGTACTGGCTCGGCGTTGGCGCTCAGCCCACTGATACTGTCCGCATCCTGCTGAAAAAGACCGGAGCTATTGAAGAAAAGTAACTCGTTGACAGAAAGGATGTACCCATGCAAGAACTACTAACCTTTGTGGCACAGTCGCTCGTGGAGCATCCGGATCAGGTCAGTGTGACCAAGACAGAAGGGCCTGAAGCGATTATTCTTGAGCTCCATGTGGCTGAGGATGATATGGGAAAGGTCATCGGCAAGCAGGGCCGTATCGCCAAGGCGATCCGCGCCGTCATCAAAGCAGCAACGCTTAAAAACGACAAGCCTGTCTTTGTCGAGATCCAGTAATACAGCCATGTCGAAGCGGGATCCGCACCTCGGATCCCGCTGTGCTTTTGGAGGATACTATGACTGACTATCTGATGATCGGGACCGTCCTGAAACCGCAGGGCGTTCGGGGCGAATGCAAAATCCGCTCCTGGGCTGCCGATATCAGTCTTTTTGATACCTGGTCCAAACTGTATCTGAAGACGCCGGACGGTTTTCAGCCCGTGAGCCTTCAGATCAGCCGGATTCAGGACGACTTTGTTTTCGCGCACCTGAACAGTTCCGCGTCCGCCGACGACGCGGAAAAATTCCGCGGGGCTGATTTGTATGTCGATCGGGCGCATGCCGCTCCGGCAGAGGAAGGCTCAACCCTGATTGCCGACCTCGTCGGCTGCACTGCCCGGGATGAGGATGGAAACGAGATCGGCGTCCTGACGGAGGTCCTGCAGTACGGCACTGTGGATACCTGGGTCTTCAAAACGAAAGCCGGTTCCCTGATGGCCCCTGCTCTGCTGTCCGTCTTCCCTGCTGTGGATGTCGAAAACAGAACCATTCAGGTCGTTCGAGAAAAACTGGAGGAGGTCGTTGTCCGCTCATGAGCGAATCCCGTTGTACCCCTCTGCGGATCAATATTCTGACCATCTTTCCGGAAATGTTTGCCGGCGTATTTTCGTCGAGTATCCTCGGCCGCGCGCAGGAGCAGGGCCTGCTGGAAATCCGGCTGACCGATATCCGCCCCTATTCCGACAGCAAGCATCACAATACGGACGACTACCCTTTCGGCGGCGGCGCCGGCATGGTCATGATGGCCCAGCCGATTATCTCCGCCATGAGGGAAGCGTCCGTCCTCTATCCGGATGCCCGCAGGATTTATCTCGGTCCCCGTGGGAAAAAACTGAGTACGCCCCTGGCCCGGGAACTCGCGCGGGAAAAGGAACTGATTCTGCTCTGCGGGCATTATGAAGGGGTCGATCAGCGGGCGCTGGACACCTGTATCGACGAGGAAATCAGCATCGGCGATTATATCCTCACCGGCGGTGAAACAGCCGCTATCGTACTCGTGGACTGCCTGTCCCGTTTCATTCCCGGAGTGCTCGGCAGCGCCGAAAGCCCGGAGGAGGAATCCTTTTCCGACGGTCTGCTTGAGTATCCGCAGTATACCCGTCCGCGGGATCTGGACGGCATGACCGTTCCGGAAGTGCTCCTGAACGGTGATCACGCGAAGATCCGGGAATGGCGCCGGCGGCAGAGCCTTGCCGTCACCGCCCGTCTCCGGCCGGATCTGCTGGAAACGGCAGTTCTCAGCGATACCGACCGTAAAATGCTGAAAGAGATCGAAAAGGAGAAAAACGATTCATGTTCCTCCGGAAACTGACCGTCATCCTTGTCCCGCTGGGCATGCTTCTGCTGCTCTGTCTGCTGCTTCCCCTGTTCAGCTCCCTGGGTTCTTTCTTTGCCAGCCTGATCCTGGGAATCGGCCTCGGTGTTCTGCTGGCGCTGCTGCTGCCCCTTGCCGGCGCGACGCGCCTTCGTGAACCTTTTGCCTGGCTGCTGATCTTCCCCGCCGTGCTGATCCTGCTGATCCTGCTCTATCAGTACCTGGCGATGAACGGAGTCGGGCATGACTGGCCGCTCCTGCGTCTCCTGGCCGTCAATGACGCGCGGGTGATCACGGTCGAGGCTGCCTTCGCCGCCTACATGCTGACCTTCTCCATCCGTACCGGCAGAGGAATCTGATGCTTCCTTTTCTGTTGAGATTATAGTAAAATAAACCAGTTGATCCATACATTGATACAGATCCAAACGCAGGAGGAAACAAAGCGATGAGAAAAGCAACATCATTCATTCTTCTGGCGGCATTGCTGGCAGCTTTCTGCCTGTCCTGCCCCGCGGCTGCGGAAACCGCTGACAGCGGCGAATCCAAAGCTCTCAAATACCTCGCTCACGAGCTGGAAGCTTCCTCCGATCATCTGATGAATACAGGCGAAGACGTGGATGATATCTATACGGAGCTGCACTGGACTTCCATCGCCGATACGTATCCCGCGCGCTTTGACCTGCGGGACCGCGGAACCGTTACGCCGGTCAGGTCCCAGAGCCCCTGGGGCACCTGCTGGAGCTTCGCGACGATTGCTGCAAGCGAAACCAGTATCCTAAATTCGCTCGGTCTGACCGCGGACACTTATCGGGAGATATACGGCGAGGATCTGGATCTGTCCGAGAAACACCTTGCCTGGTTCACAACGAAAGCCCTGCCGGCTCTGTCGGATTATCCCGAAGGGGAATATCCGTACAATCCCTCCCAGGCCGGCGAAGGTCTTCATTTCCTGGAAGGAAAAGACACGGAGCCGCTCAATACCGGCGGGAATTATTTCCTTTCCTCCGCAAGTCTTGCCTCAGGCGTCGGCATCCTCAAGGAGAAGTACGCGCCGTACACCAACGCAGCGGGAACCCTCGATAAAGACGGAGACTGGAGCCTTCCGGAAGAAGACCGTTACGCCGTCTCCTATGAGGTCAGGGATGTGAACATTCTTCCCTCTCCCGCCGTTCATGACGCTCAGGGCAAAGAAATATACCGTCCCGCCGCAACGGAAGCCATCAAAGCGGAGCTGCTCGCCGGGCGGGCTGTCGGCATCAGCTTCTGTGCGGACCAGTCCATGCCGGAGCGGCCCCCGGAAGAAAAACAGGCCATCTTAAAAGAAGCTCTGAAAGATGTAACCGTTTTGACGGAAGAAGAAAAGGATCGCTATATCGATATCCGTGCCGGCCTGGTTGATCCGGCCGATGTTTCCGAGGAGGAACTGCGTACTTTGGTCCTTCAGCGGCTTCGTATGAACGGTATGCCTGAAGACACCTATGACCTCGCCGCCTTTAGCCATGATCAGCTGGTGGAAATTCTTTTGTCCGGTTATTTCGGGGAAACCTATGAGGAGATTGTCAAAGCCGGTCAGAAAAATACGTATATGACCTTTATCGGATCGGATCCTGTGATCTATGCGCAGTATACCTACGAGCCCAAGGAAGCGAACCATGCCGTCACGGTCGTCGGTTGGGATGATACCTTCTCCGCCGAAAACTGGCCGGAAGACCGCCGTCCTCCGGCGGACGGAGTCTGGATCGTGAAGAACAGCTGGGGGACCGACTGGGGAAACGACGGCTACTTCATGCTCTCTTATTATGATAAATCCTTATGCGCCATCGGGTCTTTTGAGTATGTTGTTTCAGAAGAGAATTTGAAAATGGACTATCTGAACATTCTCGATTATGATCACATGCCCGCGGAAATCATCAGTTCAACTCTGTTTGACACCCCGGTCTATGCCGCGAATGTCTTTACGATTGAAGAAGACAGCGTTCTCGAGTACATTTCCGCCATGACCGGTGATCTGGATACGACCGTCACCGCCGCCGTTTACCTGATGAAGGAGGACGCAGCTGGTCCCGCGGACGCGATCCTGCTGGATACGGTTTCGGAAACCTTCCGCTTTGCCGGATATCATCGTCTGCCGCTCAATGACAATCTTTTGCTTCCGGAAGGAACCCGGATCGTGATTGTGATTCTGGAAACTGTTCCCTCCGAAAGCGGGCATAAATATGCCCTGGTCAACACAAGCAGCCTGAATGAAAAAGGAGCTGAAGCCTTCAATACGCTGAATAAAGAAAAAGGCCGTTCCGTCAGTCGCTATGCCAAAGGCATTGTAAACCCCGGAGAAAGTTATGTCAGTTTTAAATCCGGAAAGTGGATAGACTGGGCGGATGCGGTCACCCGGTTCGGACAGACAGGCGCCAATGCCAACATGGCTTATGATAATCTCCCGATTAAGGCTTATATATATCCCTGGTCTCAGGTTCAGCTCGTTCACGATCTGTCAAAGCGGGTTCCTACGGTCGGCGGTGAAGCGGCGGTCTGTCCTGAAGACGGTTATACTCTGTTGGATGTAGTCAGGTAATTCTTTCTGATCTTCGCAGGCTGTTCAGGCCTGTCTGAATGAGGTGTGATTGTATGCAGACCATTATGCTCGACGGTTCCCTCTACCCTACGGCAAAAAATCTCCATCTTGCGCTGAAAGCGATGCTTTCCCTGCCGGATTATTACGGCATGAACGCGGACGCGCTGAATGACTGCCTTTCGGAGCGCACGGAAAAGGTGAACCTCTGGATCACCGACCCTGGCAGCGGCGAAACCGCTGAAGCGCTTCGCATCATCTGCGCCGTCATCGAAGACAACGGCGGAGAAGTAAAACAATTATAAAGAAACTTCCCGAAGATGATCAATAAGCGATCAGAAAACCTTCCATTTTGGCCGAAGGGGTTTAAGGGGGCGATCGGAAAGCCCCCTTTTGGAGGTAATTCATGAGACTTCATATTCTTGGTGTTAATGGGCCGTTCCCGGAAAGCAACGGCTCCACCTCCGGTTATCTGCTCGAAGCCGGTGACAGCCTCTTCCAGTTTGATCTGGGAAGCGGCGTTCTCGGCCGTCTGACAGCCCTGACAGCGCCCGAGTCTGTCACGGCACTCTTCCTGTCCCACTGGCATTTTGACCATGCGGCGGACGTGCCCGTCCTGATGTACCGCCTGGAAGCCATGAAGCAGATTCTCCCGGTTTATGCCCCTGAGGATGCGGATTCATCTCTCTTCCGGCTGGCTTCATCTGTCGCCTGCTTCGATCTGAGGATTCTGGCCCCTGGTGATCAGCTGTCCCTCGGTGATGCGGAGATCACCGTGACAGCCGCGCGTCATCCCGTTCCGGCTATCGGGTTCCGGGTCTCCTGTGAAGGAAAGGCCTTCGGCTATACCGGCGATACCAATACGCTGCCTTCCCTTGCGGAGGATTACAGAGGCTGTGACTTGCTCCTGGCAGACGGTCTGTTCCCGGCATCCGTCTGGACAGAGGAAAAACCTCACCTCTCCGCTGAACTGGCAGCCCGCATCGCGGAAGAAGCCGGTGTCGGCCGGCTGGTAATTACTCATCTGAATCCCGTTTTCCCCCCTGAGGTGCTTCTGAAAGAGGCGCGTTCCGTTCACCGTGAAACCCGGATTGCCCGTGCCGGGGAGATGCTGGAATGCTGACAGTAAAGCAGCGCGGCTGGCTGCTTCCGCCTGCGGCGGTCGCCCTCCTTGCGGGCGTCTTCGCGGGAAGAGCAACTTCGCAGCTGCTTTTTTCTGTTGCAGCCTGTCTCATCGCTCTCACAGCAGTCCTGCTCCTGAAAAGCCGCCTGCGCTTCATCGCCTGCATCGTGTTTGCTTTCACGATCGGTTCCTTGGCCGGCTGTCTAGCCTTTCATCCTTCGCTTCCGGACGAGGGGGATTACCGGGTTGGCGGCGTGATCTCTGGAGAGATTACAGACGGAAATTTCAGCCAGGTCCGCGTGCCGCTTTCCTCGGTCACCCTGAACGACAGGCCGGTCTCCGGCGGCGCTTACTGGACCTTCTATGTGGATGAACGTAAGGGGGAAAAGAAGCCTGATGATCTGCTTCCCGGCAAATATGTTTCCTTCCAGGGATCACTGTACCACCCGGAAGGCGCGGATAATCCGGATGGATATAATTTCCGGGAATCCTTGCTGCGCAGAGGCATTGCCTTCGGTGTCTACGGGAATGATAACCTGGTAATCAGCGATCCTGATTTCTTTTCCTATGCGGGCTTTATCGCCTCCCTGCGCCACAGGCTCTCCAAGGCGCTGATTCATGGTCTCGGTGAGGAAACCGGCGGGTATGCATCCGCCTTACTGCTGGGAATGCAGTCGTTCATCCCCTCTGAAGATCATGAAGCCTTCGCGAATCTTGGCATTGCCCACATTCTGTCTGTCAGCGGTTTCCATGTTGGTGTGCTGATCGGCATACTGTCTCTGCTCTTCCGTTGGCTGAATCTCCGGCAGAAGGTCCGACTGGTCCTGTATGCCGTAATCCTGCTTTTCTACGCTACCCTCTGCGGGATGAACCAGCCAGTGATCCGCGCTGCGCTCTTCACGCTGCTGTTCGTGGAGGGAAGAATCCTGAACCGCCCCCGGTCCGGCCTTCACCTGCTCAGTGCAGTCATGATTCTGACCATCCTGCTCTCGCCGGCGCAGGTGACCGGTGCGTCCTTCGCGCTGACCTATTCAGCCGTGTTCGGCCTCCTTTGGGTGGTACCCTGGGCGCAGCGGCTGAATCCCTTCCGGAACAGGTTCCTGTCCAGGATCTTTGAATCCCTTCTGGTCACCTTCGGGGTGCAGCTTGCGCTGCTTCTTCCGGAACTCTACTTTTACCAGCGGCTTCCGCTGCTCAGTTTCCTGATCAACCTGCCGGCCATGGCTGTCTTCTCCGTCCTGATCTGGCTGTACTGGCTCGCGCTGGTTCTCCTGCCGGTTCCCGGTCTGACAGCGCTGCTTTCCGTTCCGCTTTCCTGGCTGACCGGAAACCTGCTGTCGGCTGTTCGCACGCTTGGTGCTGTTCCCGGGCTCACCCTCTGGTTGCCTTCCGCGAACGTCATAACCGCCCTCGGCGTCATTCTTGTGCTGGCAGGGGTGTGCGCCATTGTCCGGCTTTCCGGAAAGGTCCGGATCCCGCTCCTGCTGGCAGGAGTCATTGTAATTGTCGTTTCCCTGCTTCCGCGGCCGTATACCGGCACCGACTATATCCAGTTCAGCATCGGGAATGCGGATGCCGCCGTATTGCGGGATCGGGATCAGGTCGTGGTCATCGACACCGGCACTTCGGACGGGCAAATCAGCGGTTATCTTCGAAGCCACCGGCTCACCCCGGATCTGGTTATCCTCACGCATCTTCACTCGGATCATGCCGGGGGTCTGGAATCGCTTGCCCGTGACCGGATCCCTGTCCGGACAATCTGCCTCCCGGTCGGTGCCGAAATGCAGGAGATCAATGACGGAATCACTGAACTGCTCAATCAATACCGTGAGGCCGGTACTGAAATCCGTTATCTGTCCCGTGGAGATGTCATTCCCCTCCCGTCCGGCACCTTCACCGTGCTTTGGCCGGAAAAAGGCCGCGTTCGTCCCGGACAGGATGCCAATCATTATTCGCTCGTCTCCCGTCTGGTGCTGAAAGGCACGTCGATGCTTCTGACCGGAGATCTCACCTCCACCTATGAGATGTATGCAGCCGCTCCTGCCGATATCCTCAAAGCGGCGCATCACGGCTCCGGCGCATCAACTTCCCCGGAGTTTCTTTCTGCGGTTTCCCCGGATGTTATCCTGCTCAGTTGTAAGGCTGATACCCGCACGGAGCAGTTTATGGAGCGCACAGGCGGCATCCCCGTCTGGTCCACCTCAGACTGCGGCGCGCTCACTGTCCGCTTTGATGAAGGCGATTATACCGTTATCCCCTGGCTTTCACCTGTTGTTTCGGGAGGAATCAAACATGGATCGTAAAAACTTTGAAAAGGCGCTTGCCGGCGGCTCCTTGCCCTCTGTGCTGCTCTTTGAGGGCGAGGAGGAGCAGATGAAGCAGGATGCTCTCTCGGCCCTTCGGAAAACGCTCCTGCCCGCCGGCATGGAAGAGATGAACGAGATGATTCTCGATGATCCCGAAACGGATCAGGTCATCGCCGCGGCGGAAACCCTCCCTTTCCTGGCGGACCGCCGCCTGATCATCATCCGGGATCATCCGGCCATTACCGGCCGGGGCGAAGCGGATGACCGCCTGATTTCCTATCTTCCCTCTGTTCCTTCCTCTGCTGTGCTGCTCTTTTACTGTACCGGCAAACCGGATGCCCGGAAAAAATTATATACAGCCGTCAAAAAACTGGGAGGCATCGTTACCTTTGCGCGCCTGTCCGGATCCGAACTGACCCGATTTGTGACCGATGCGTTCCACGAAGCCGGGAAGGAATGTGACGCGCGCACGGCAGATTATCTGATCTTCACCGTCGGCAGCGACGCCAGCCTGCTCCTTTCCGAGGTCGCCAAGATCGCGTCCTATGCGGGAGATCGTCCGTCCGTGACAGCGGAGGATGTTTCAGCCCTTGCCACGCCTTCTACGGAATGTACTGTCTTCCAGTTGGTGGACGCTGTCGTCACCGGCCAGAAAAAGCGCGCCCTGATCCTGATGAAGAACCAGCTGCTGAACGGAACGGAGCCGGCAGCCATGCTGGCAATGCTCCTGCGCCAGTACCGCTTTTTGCAGCATATCAAGATTATGCAGTATGAGAAACAAAGCCGGGAGTTCATCCGTTCGGCTCTCGGAGTTCCTCCTTTTGCGCTGGATCAGTATATCCGCCAGGCGTCAGCCTATACCGGCGGCCAGGTCAAGCGGGCCGTCCGCCTCTGTTTTGATACGGAATACGGTTTCAAATCCGGACGTCTTCAGGTAGACAGTGCCCTCGAAGCTCTCATCATCAAATTGCTGAATCTGCGGGAACCCGTATAAGTCCCCTTATTCTGCCGACAACCTATCCACAGCAAACAAAAAACACATTGTATCCGAAGGGGTTTAAGGGGGCGATCGGAAAGCCCCCTAATTTTCAAAATAATATTGATATATTTGTGATAATATGTTAATATAAGCACAATATATTGCGTTTTAGATGCAGGAGGCGTTCAACATGAAGCGTATCGTAGGCTTTATCCTGGTATTCTGCCTTGTTTTCTCCCTCTTTGCGGAGGCTATGGCCGAACCTAAGTGGGAGATTGTCGAGCAGCCCAAATGCACGACTACGAAGAAGAGCACGACCATCTCCATTAAGGTCAAAGGCAAAGGCGTAAAGTATCAGTGGGTTTTCGTCAACCCTGAAGACCCGGAGGATAAGGTCACCGGCAAGAACCTTTCCAAGGATAAGCGGTTCAATGGGATCAAGGTCAAGGATTATACCAAGAGCAAGATTGTCCTCTCCAAGGTGCCGGAAGCGCTCCACGGCTGGAATGTCTACTGCCATCTGTATGCCAACGCTTACAAGCTGGATTCAGAGCCCACAGTCATCCAGGTTTACGGCATGGACCCTGCGCCTGAACCGGAAAAGTCCGCCGCTGACGAGGGTGAAGACGAAGGCGGCGAAGACGCCAAAGAAACAAAGAAAACCGACGAAGATGAAGGCGAAGATGAAGACGAGGAAGAAGCTCCCGCGGAATCCAAAGAATTCACTGTGACCGCCAACGGTAAGTACCTCTTCAAGATCGATTCCATGGGCAAGGCCGAGAGTGATGAAGGCGTTTCTTCCCTGACCTTTACCGACAGCGGCAATGTAGCCGTGATTTCCGAAGAGCCCTTCAAATCCTGGACCGTGAACGGTGTCCGTTATGAGCCTGACGATGAATTAACCGGTTTCAAGCTGTTCAACCTCTCCGGGGACACTTCCGTCAGCGTGAAAATGGCTGTGAAAACCGCTGCTTCCGCCAAGGTGGATGAGAGCACGACCTATACCGTCACCTGCACCGGATGTTCCTTCACCTATATGCCGAAGGGCCTGAAGTCTGCCAAGGAAGGCGAGGTTCCTTCCGGCGCCGTGATCTACGTGTTCGCGGATACCTCCGGCGGAGCTGCCAACGGCTATTCTGTCAACGGCGGAGCAGCCGAGAATGCTGGTGCCTCTTCCATGCAGTTGACCATCACGGGAGACACCGAAATCGTCGTTAAATAACCCGAAGCGCTTGAAAAGCGGACGTCATCGCGACGTCCGCTTTTTTCAACTCACTGAATCGAAGGTCCCTGGCACTCGGAAAGCCCTGGTCCCTCCGAAGGAGCAAAACCTTTTATTTTCCGCCGAGCAGGTTTCCAAAGAAATTACCGATCGTATCGCCGATCCCCTCTGCACCGGAACCGATACCGCCGCCGACAGTGTCCAGCACCTTCAGAGCTGTATTGTCATATTCACCCTTCAGCACCTTCAGAGAAATCTTTTTCTGATCTCCGGTTGCTTCACGGTACGCTTCGATCAGCTTCTTTTCTGCCGCGGTCACTTTCATGGAGGTACCGGCGGAAGCCGAGGTTGCCGTCTTCTTTACGGTCGTTGCGGGCTTCTTCGCGGCGGTCACCTTTTTTTCCGTTGTTGCGGGCTTCTTTGCCGTCGCAGGTTTCTTTGCCGCTGTCGCAGTCTTTGTTGCCGGCTTCGTGGCTGTCGTCGCAGGTTTCTTTGCCGTTGTCGCGGGCTTCGTCACGGTTGTTGCAGGCTTCTTTGCAGCTGTTGTCTTCTTTACGGCTGTGGCAGCCTTCTTCACGGTCGTTGAAGCCTTCTTCGCAGCAGCAGCTTTCGTAGCGGCAGTCGTAGCCTTCTTCGCGGTCGCAGCCGTCTTCTTGGCGGCAGTGGCTTTTGCGGCGGCGGTCACAGTTTTTTTCGCGGTCGCAGCCGTCTTCTTTGCAGTATCGGCTGTCTTGGCTGCAGTCGCTGCCTTCTTCACGGCAGCGGTCTTCTTTGCTACGGGCATAAACATGAACCTCCTGTATCTTTTTTTAGTCATTATCTGTATTTTAATCCTTCGGGGAAATTTGTTCAACCCCTTCTGTACATGTTTCGCTTTTTTTACATGCTTTTCTTGTCATTCAGGTGCATGCAAACTATAATATCCAATAACAGAGCGGCCGGGACGGCCGACCAAAGGAGGATATGTCATGGATATTCAGAAAATTATCAGCGATCTCGTCAGCAAGCTGACCGGTAACAATGATCTGATTGCAAAGTTCACATCAAATCCGCTTGGCATCATCAAGGATCTTCTGGGCATTGATCTGGATCCTTCCCTGCTGAATGATGTGGTCAAAGGTGTCACATCCAAGTTGGGTGACCTCGGCAGCCTGGCCGGCGGCCTTGCCGATAATGTCGGAAAAGATGTCGGAGGCATCCTCGGCAAAATCAAAGGAGTTCTTGGCAAATAAGATCGGAAATTCAGCGGACCGCAGGATTTGATTCCTGCGGTCCGTTTTTCATGCGGGATTACTTTTTGCTTTTCTTTTTGGTTTCCCTGGCTGGCTTGGTTTCAGCCTTGGGCTCGACCTCTGCGGCCTTTTCGGGTTCTGAAGCTTTCTGGCTGATAGGCGTCAGGTGCCAGATGTTGTCGTTGTACTCGCGGATCGTCCGGTCGGATGAGAAGATGCCGGACATGGCCGTATTGATCACCGCCATCTTCTGCCACTTGTCCTGATCCTTGTAATCGTTGTTCAGCCGGCGCTGCGCCATGCTGTAGGAGCCGAAATCCTTGAGCACGAAGTAGTTGTCGCCCATGCTTCCCCAGGAGCCGAGCAGCAGGCTGTGGTACAGGTCCTGCAGCGCTGCGGGATTGTCGGGCATCAGCGTTCCGTCGATCATCTGGCCCATTGCCAGACGGATCTCCTGGTTGGTCTCGAAGATACTCATCGGGTTGTAGTTATGCTCCCTGTACATGTCGCGCACAGTGTCGGACCGCATACCGAAGATATAGATATTGTCCATGCCAACCTGTTCGCTGATCTCCACGTTCGCACCGTCCATCGTACCGATGGTTACAGCGCCGTTCATCATGAACTTCATGTTGCCGGTGCCGCTGGCTTCTTTGCTGGCGGTGGAAAGCTGTTCGGAAACTTCAGCCGCGGGAATCAGGATCTCGGCGCTGCTCACATCGTAATTCTCCAGGAAAACAACCTGCAGCATCTTGCGGGCCCGGGGATGCTTTGCGATCAGATCGCTCAGCGCGCAGATCATGCGGATGATCTGCTTCGCGCGATAGTATCCAGGGCTGGCTTTGGCGCCAAAGATGAAGACTCTCGGCTCCATCGTGAAGCTTTCGTCGTTCACGATTCGGTTATACAGTACCAGAATATGCAGAGCGTTCAGCATCTGCCGCTTATACTCATGCAGCCGCTTTGCCTGGACGTCGAAGATGAAGGAAGGATCGACGACAGCATCCTGGCGTTCCTTCAGCATGACGGCCAGCCGCTCCTTGTTATGCCGTTTGATCTGCGCAAACTTTTCGCGGAAGGCTGCGTCGTCTGCGAAAGGACGCAGCTCGCTCAGCCGCTCTGTATCCTTGATCCAGTCCGTGCCGATGGACTCGCAAATCAGATCTGTCAGCTCCGGATTGCAGCTCATCAGCCAGCGGCGGTGCGTGATGCCGTTGGTAATCGCGCTGAACTTCTCAGGCATGACCAGGTTATAGTCATGGAAGGTTTCAGCTTTCAGGATCTCTCCGTGCAGCTTGCTTACGCCGTTCACGGAATAGCTCATCGCCACGCACATATTCGCCATATGAACATTGTCGTAGCTGACAATCGCCATGCGGGCGATACGGTCCCAGTCACCCGGGAAGAAGTTCCACAGCCGTTCGCACAGGCGGCGGTTCATCTCGTTGATGATCTGGTAGCAGCGGGGCAGCAGCTGCTGCACCATGCCTACGGGCCACTTTTCAAGCGCCTCCGCCATGATGGTATGGTTGGTGTAGGCGATGGTCTTCTGGGTGATGGCAGACGCCTCGTCCCAGCCCAGGCCTTCTTCATCGATCAGCAGACGCATCAGTTCCGGAATCGCCATGCCGGGATGCGTATCGTTGATATGGATGACCACCTTGTCCGGCAGCTTGCTCATATCATTGCCGAAGCGGCGCTTGTAATCCTTCAGAATATACTGCAACGAAGCGCTGGTGAAGAAGTAGTGCTGCTTCAGCCGCAGCATCTTGCCTTCGTAGTGCTTGTCTTCCGGATAAAGAACCTTGGAAATGGCTTCCGCCAGTTCGATCTCTTCGGAAGCCTGCACATAGCGGCCTTCGCCGAAACTGCTCAGGTCAAGCTTCTTGGGGCTTCTGGCACTCCACATGCGCAGCGGGTTCACGATCGTGGCATCATAGCCGACCACGGGCATGTCATATGGGACTGCTTCCACAGTGTAGTAGTCCTGGGTGACATACTTCTTGACACCGTTGATTTCATATTCTTCCACATGACCGCCGAAGTGTACCTCGCAGGCATCCTCCATCATCGCGGTCTCCCACAGGTTTCCGTTGTCCAGCCAGTTATCCGGCAGTTCAACCTGTTGTCCGTCCACGATCTTCTGACGGAACAGGCCGTACTCATAACGGATCGTGCAGCCCATGGCCGGAAGATCCAGGCAGCTCAGGCTGTCCAGGAAACAGGCTGCCAGACGGCCAAGGCCGCCGTTGCCCAGGCCGGGTTCCGGCTCTTCCTTCAGCACGTCTTTGATATCGATGCCCAGTTCCTGCAGCGCTTCGGTGTATTCCTTGGTGGAAAGCAGGTTCAGCATGTTGCAGTACATGCTGCGGCCCATCAGGAATTCAACGCTCAGATAATACAGGCTCTTGCCCTTTTGCTTTTTCCATGCTTCACGGCTCTTCACCTGCTTCTGCATGATCTGGTCACGCACGGTGGAGGCCACAGCGCGGTAGATCTGCCGCGGGGAAGCTTCGTCGATGGTCAGTCCGTTGTACCGCTGAATTTTGCCGACAATTGTATTCTTGATGGATTCCTTGTCAAACTTGGTTGCGGGCATATTGTTCCTCCTTTGATCCTGGGTGTCCATTGCTTACATGAGGTAATCACCAATTATTTATTATATCATTAATACCGTATCCCTGACAAGGCAGAGAACTGTCTCTTTTCCTACCATCTATGCCATGTTATCTGTCATCCGGACCGCATCCCGTGCACTTCGCAGCAATTCTGATTCTTAATTCTGAATTATTCCTGTGTCCCCTCAAAAAGCCTTATGGCCTTCTCCCGATCCTTCTCAATCTGTTCTTTCAGTTCATCCAGGGAATGAAATTTAATCTCTCCTCTTAACCGGTCAATGACCGTAAGCCTGACCTTTTGTCCGTAGAGTTCCGGATTTCCGTCCAATACATGAGCTTCAACGGTCACTTTTCCGGAAGGCAGGGTCGGCTGAATCCCGATATTCACCACGCCGGTATAAAAATGCTCGCTTGTATCGATCAGGCAGGTATAAACCCCGTAAGCCGGCAGTACCTTCCTCAGCGGGTAAGCGATGTTCGCTGTCGGGAAACCGAGCAGGTGTCCTTCATGTTTCCCTTCCACCACCGTTCCGGTCAGAGTATATGGTCCACCCATCAGGGTATCCGCTTCCTCCATATTCCCTGCCTGCAGTTCCTCCCGGATCAGGCTGGAGGAGATTGCCGTTCCGTCCTTCCGGGTAACCGGCTGCTCGATCAATACGTCATATCCGTGTCCTTCCCCGTCCCGGCGGAGCATTTCGGCATTTCCCAGAGCTTTCCGGCCGAAGGTATAGTTCCATCCGGCCACTACAGCGCGGACGTCCATGAGTTCCCGCAGCCGCCGGAGAAAAGCCTCCGGATCCATATCCGCCATATTCCGGTCAAAGGTGACCAGCTGCACTTCGTCCACGCCCAGCGCGCACATTTTGCTCATCTTCTCCGGCATCGTTGTCAGGATCTTCGGCGCATATT
>Ga0310690_10006938_pt1 | contig 14706 bp, 38 predicted proteins | sample AusTroGonzalo_MG_2_FD_207661 | JGI IMG/M metagenome (GOLD analysis project Ga0310690, IMG submission 207661) | Bovine rumen microbial communities from tropical cattle in Woodstock, Queensland, Australia - Gonzalo_04 (v2) (version 2) | ecosystem: Host-associated > Mammals > Digestive system >...
GAAGAAGTTGAAGAATATCAGAAAGTAGATTTTGAAAAATTTGTAGAAATCTATGTTGAGTGGAGATATTCTAAAAGTAATGTATTAAAAAGTTATTTTGAAGAATGGTTGATGAAACACAATAAATAGTGTTTCTTTTTTATTTATTAAATTTTAAAATAATGGAAAGAAAATTTAAAACAACATTTTATTCAGATTTCACATTTGCAGAAATGTTTTGAGAAACAGGAATAAAAGATTTATATAAAAGATGTTTGAAAGAATGGCATTGAGATGTTAAATATTTCACAGAATTAGTAGTAGCTCTTAATTGGAAAATACGAGAACGATATGAAAAAGATAAAAAAGTAGCAAAAGTTTATGATGAATTATGGAGAGAAGCAGATTTATTAGCATTACAAATATTTAAAGGAGAAGATAAAGATTATTATTTGAGAGAAACAGATTAATTTTATTTATTAAAATATTAAAATGGAGTTAACAGCAGAATTATTAGATGTTTTGAATAATCAGAAATTTGAAACATTATCAGAATTGAGTGATATTATATTGAATTATTACTTCTATGATATTGAAGAAGCAACATTAGATGATATTATTCAAGCGAATAGATTAGCATTAGATTATGCTATATTACAATGATTTTTAGATTTTAATTTGACAAAATGAATTTTGAAGATTTAAAATTAAAAATAACAGATGAGATAAAAGGAGATTGTATGGTATTATATAGAAATACATTTTACCACGCAGTATATACAAAACAGTGAAGATATATTATATTTAATTCAAAATTACAGCCAATAGATATAACAGAGAAAAAATTTGTAGTAGTACCTGATTGAATGAGTATTGTAGATTTTTCTATATTACGACACGGCAGAAGTTCTTTTAGATTTTAAAATATATAAAATGGGACAGTATTACAAAGTAGCACTTGTTGATAAAAACTATGTTAAAGTTATTTTACCTGATTGATGTAAAATGATGGAACACAGTTATTATTGAAATCACTCAATGGAGAGGATTGAGTATTTATTATCTTTAAAACATTACAATGTTATGTGGATATGAGATTATTCACAAGTAGCACCTTTTGTTCGGTTTTACGAACGGCAAGACACAGAGAATATATTTGAATATGAAAAGGAAGAAAAAGAATATTCAAGATTAGTCCACGAAAGTGATAAATATTATTATTTAGTAAATTATACGAAAAAAGAATTTATTAATATGAATTGGCAAGAAATAAATAAAGATTTGCAAAATAGTTGGGGTTGGGTAGTACATCCATTACCTTTATTATGTAGAGCTGAAACAGAAGATGCTTGATGAGATTATAGAAGTGAATATGGTGAACAACATATTTGATATTGGTGTGGAGATGAAATATGAGTATTAGATAATGATAGACCATTAGATGAAGCATTAGAACACGAATGATTTAAAGATAAAAGTTGATTTTATATGTTTAAGGAATAACTATGAGTATATCAAGAATAAATAAGAAATACCAATTAAATTGATTATTAGATATGATAAATGAAAAAAATAAAGAATTAAATTATCACATAGTGTATATGTGATGACATAAATATGAAATTGTAGATTTAAAAGATTATTGAAGAACTATAAAAAGATGAACATTAGATTTTTTGATATGATTTTGTGAATGATTTTTATTTATTAAGTAATAAAAATGAAAGTAAAGGAGTTAATGAATTTATGTTTAAATCAGATTAAAAAAGGTAATGCTGAAAAAACAATATATATATCAAGTGATGATGAATGAAATGATTATCACGAGTTATTTTATTGATTTAGTAAGTTAGAAGATTGATTTGTAGATGATTATAGGTTAGAAGATATAGAGAGATACCATAAGAAAGAAGATGTTATATTGTTATGATAAAAAGACTTGATTATTTAGTAAAAATTATTATATTTAAAATGATAAAAAATATATCAGTAGCAGTGATATATAGAAATAAGAGGTCAAGAAGACTTACATATAAAAAAGCATTCTATTACTGCTACTAATAGGGTGCTTTTTGTTTTATTTTATAAAAAAACAAAAATGGAAAGAGATTTTAAATGAGTATGGATTCCAAAAGAAATTTGGTTAAGTAATGATATTAATATTATGTGTAAAGTCCTATTGGTTGAAATTGATAGTTTATCAAAAACAGAAGATTGATGTTATGCTTGAAATGATTATTTTTCAAAATTTTTATGAATATCTACCACACAAGTAAGTAAATATATATCTTTACTTAAAGAAAAATGATATATTATTGAAATTTCATTTGATTGAAGAAAAAGAATACTTAAAAGCTGCTTTGAAGTAAAGTTAAAAGCAGATTTTAATAATAATTGAAATCAGACTTTAAGAAAAGTTAAAGGCAGGGTTAAAGAAAACTTAAAACATATTAATATATATAGTAATATAAATAATAATATAATAGATAATAATAACAGCAAAGCTGAAGAAATTCAAGAAACTACTTTATTAAGTATTGAAGAAGACAAAGAAAAAGAAAAAAGTTCCGCGAAAAAAGAAAAAGAAAGTTATGGTAGAGAAGATATAAATTATTTAATAGAACAGATTAAGATAAAATGTAATATCTTATGAGTGATGTATGATAAGACAAAAGAAAGAGAATTTTCAAAACATATATTAACTGCTAAAGAATTTTGAGAAAATTGTGAAAAATGTGGAATGGATAGGGTAGATTTTGCTATAAATATAATACAAGCAAGTAAGATAATAAATTATTATAAATGAATATGTAATTGACCTATGAGTATATATAAACATTATACAGATGTTTATAATAGATATATGCAATGGAAAAGTAAACAAAATAAATTAGTTTGATTTTTACCTTGAATAAATATATAAAATGACAGAATTAAGTTTACCAAAAGAAATGGTTATTATTAGGTTAAAGAGTTGAAAGGCAGTGTTTACTGCTTGAACGGTAGAACAAGTTGCAAATTTATTAGAAAGCAGGTCTTTTATTGCTATTGATTGATTTTGATTTAATAGATTTGAAGTAGAAACATTTGAAAAATATTGTCCAGATGATATAGAAATGTATATATTATCTCAAAAAGATAAACAAATACAAGATAGGTTGTGGTCGATATATAATGAGAGAAAAGATAAAAAACTATCAATAAATTGAGTTGAACATCTGATGACAATATATAAGAACAGATATGAAAATTAAATTTATTCTTTAAAAAATATAAAAATGGCAGACATTGTAAAAGTTCATCTAAACACAGGTAAAGTAATTGAAGCACAGCAGAGTGCATTTGATATTGCAGGAGATATTAATAATTGAAATGTAATGGTAAAAATTTGAGATTGAGATTATATTCCTGCAAATACTATATTAAGAATACAAACTTTTAAAGAATTATGAGTAGAAAAAACAATAAAAAATGAAGAAAATTTAGATGAAGAATAGAAACGATAATTCAGAATTAATAAAACTAATACTAAAAAAATACTAAAAAAGACTTGAAATTTTAAAAATTTTTATTATAATTAATATCGTTAAATTAAATAATAAAGTTTTTAAATTTTAAAATATATATTAAAATGAATTGAACAAATCAAAGTACAGCAAACAACCTATGGAGGTTATGGAATTTAGCAAACAGTTTATGATTAAGAGTAAAGTTAAGTTCAAGTAATTATGGTAAGACATTAAATTTAAGATTAGAAAATTGAGAAGAATTGAGTACAGAAAGTTTTAATGAAGCTGAAAAGTTTTTATTAAATAATAAGTAAAAGGTTATTAAAAATAACCTTTTTTTGTATTTTATTTTTTAAAATATATAAAGATGAATAAAAAAACAAAAGTATTTATGGTTGTAGCAGTATTGATATTAATTTTATGAATTAGTTTAACTTGTTTTAAAAAATGTCATAAATCGGAATTATCTATACTTGTTGACAGATATTGGGAAATTCAAGATGAGTATAATTTACATCAATGAATTATTAATGATTTACATAATGAAGCAGAATGAATAAGAGAAGAAGCATTAGATAAGTATGGAATAGTTTTTACGGAGGCTTGACTTGAGATAGTAAAGTAGTCAGTAAGACCAAAAGATGATATAAATATATTGTATTACATCATACAGCGACAGAAAAATGTATGACAGCAGATGAAATGAAATTATCAATGCAAAGGACTTATGTAGATAATAGATGATTTAATACAATCCCTACTCATTATATTATATGATGTAATTGAGATTTTGTAAAGGTAAATGAATTAGACCAAATTGTTTGAGCAACATTAAATGAAGAAGCAAATATTAATTGAATACATATAGAAATAGTATGAGATTTTAATAAATGACAGCCAAATGAAAATCAATATAAAATGGTAAATCAATTAATAGAATGGATATTAGAAAAGTATCCAGATATGGAGATTAAATGACATGGTGATTTTCAAGCGAAGAATTGTCCAGGTGCTAATTTTGATTGGAATAAAATATATGGGAATATAAATAGTAAATATTATAGTTGAGAGAATAAAAAAGAAGAAATTACATTCAGTTTAAGTAGGTATTATTCAGTAATGCCAAACCAAAAAAGATATTATAATTGAAAAAGTTATGAAGAAGATTTTAAAATGAATTGTGCAGGTGATTGCTTATATACAGCAGATGGTCATAATCTTATAGATTGAGAATGGTGAAAAGTGGTAGCTTGTCCTAAGGAATATGAATTATGAACGAAGTTTTATATTGAATGAATATGAGAAGTTATATGCCACGATAGATGATGAAAAATTATTACACAATGAGAAAAAATAAGGCTCGATTTACGAATGTGAGTTGGTGATAGTTGATTAGATAGAATATATAATAATAGTATTAGATGATGAGAATATAAATGATATATTATAAGATAATGTTTTATATTGAAATATTTTAAAATGAGTAAAGTTAGGAAAACTATTATTAAAAATTGAATTATATATTATTTATGTAGTAAATGTAATGAATTTAAGATAGAAGATTGTTTTAGCAAATGAAGAAAATATAAAACCTGATTAAGAAGCTCTTGTAAAGAATGTGATAAGAAAGATAGTAGAAAATATCACGAAACACATAGAGAAAAAGAAAGAGAATATAATCGTAATTATCGTAAAACACATAAAGATATATGTAATGCTCAATTATACAAATATCCATATAAAAGAAAAGCAAGAATATCTGTTATAAATTATATAAAATATAATAATATAATTAGACCAGAAAAATGTCCTATATGTTGAGAAGTTTGAAAAATTGAAACACATCATATTGATTATACAAAATGGAATATTATTGTTTGGTGTTGTAAGAAATGCCACGCATTAATACATAGATGAGAAATAGATATTAGTAATAAAGAAATTGATATAACAAACAAAGAAAATGATATATTATACAATAAATTTAGAAGAAAACAACCTAATATCTAAAAAAATAATAAAAAATCTCTAAAAAAACTTGATTTTTAAGAAAAAAACATTATAATTATAAATGTAAAAATAAATTAAATGTTTTTAAATTTTAAAATAAATAGCAATGAAAGTACAAAAGACAGAAAAATTTATTCAAGTGGTATGTAAAGACCTACAAGCAAAATTAAAAGCATTAGCGACTTATCCAAGATTCGCATTTGAAAGAAAATGAGTTGGTAATGAAGTAATTTTGTTTTTTTATATTTTAAAATAAATTTAAAAATGATAGATTTAGAAAGACTAAAAAGAATAAAAAGAATAGCAACAAGAAGATATAATAAAGTAAAAGAGAATTGAGACGCAATGGATAGATTAAATTACTTATCAGCAAAGTTGACAAGTACAGCATTATTAGAAGCAATAGAAAAATGAGAATTAAATCCAAGTGATATTGAATATGATTATTGGTTAGAATCGTATGACCGAATGTTTAAAAAATAGTTTTATATTTTACAATAAATATTATGAAAATTACATTATCAAAAACAGTTAGCAGAACTTATAATCTGTGAGATTATGAAAATTACAAACCGAGCATTACTTACACGGTTGAATATGATGAAAATGAACAAGTAAATGTTCAAGAAGAATTAAAAAGAATTGGTAAAGTATTAGATGAAGAATTAATGAGTGAAAGAAGAAAATGTGGTAAATAAAGTTTTTAAATATTAAAATATATAAAGATGAGTCGAACAACAGAAAGCGATTGACAAAAAAGTGTCAATATTAATCTATTAGGAATGAAAAAAGGTAGTGAAAGAGATGAATTTGCCTTTCAAGTATTTACTTGATATTGAGATAATAAAAAGATTATCGAAGATTGAGTAAAAAGTATTAAATGAAATTTTGTTAAAGTAGAGCCTGGTAGTTATGATTATACAGACGAAAGGTGAGAAATTAAAAAATCAAAAACATTAACGTTTTTCTTTGATGATTGAGAGTATCTTATGAAGTATGGTAGTTGATATAATATGATAAGTAGACAAATTATTTATAATTTAGCAAGTATTGAATGACCTATATGAGAAATAGAATTAACTCCATATTGGAGTAAAAAATGATATAGAAATATTTGGATGAAGAATAATTGAGAAGATGTTAGAAGTAAATTTGATTTTGAAAAAGATATCAAAGCAAAATGTAAATATTCAGAAGAGTTCCAAAAGACAAGTTATGTAGCATTAGACAAATGGATAGATGAAGAATTAATACCTGCTATCAATAAGAAAATGGAGAATAAACTATTTGAAGAAATTGAAACAGAAAGTAATTTTTCTGATAAAATTAAAGAACAAAATAAGGTTGAAGAAGATTTGGAGTTGCCGTTCTAACAAGGAGTAGCAATACTCCTTTTTTATTTATTAAATATCAATATAAATGGAAGAAAAAAAACAAGACATTTTAGAAAAAGCAGACCACTTATTAAGAGTTGGTAGTATAGAAGATATACAAGACTTTTTACCTGATTTGATTTATACATATTGTCAATTAGATGATAAAAGTACAAAAGCAGAGTTTTTATTAGAACAGATGAAAATAAATGAATATGTTAAATTAAAAGCACAAAGGCAAGGTGGTTATAATAAATATACAGAAAATGAGATGAATACTTTATCAAAGCAAAAAGCGTTAGATACTTATTGAGAAGACGCAATTTTATGAAAAAAGGTAGTTGCTCATTATAAAATGTATATAGACCAATTAAGTCAAAGAAAAATAGATTTGGCAGTTATTAATAAAAATATGAGAGCTGTTGAATGATAGTTTTATTTATTAAAACAAGAAAATGCAAATATCAGCAAGTCAAATTAAAATGTTCTGTTGAAGTAAAGCTAAATGGGCAGGACAATATATATTAGGAATTAAAGATGAAATGAAAAGCGACGCTTTACGAATATGAAAAGCAGTTGAAGATTATATGTTAAATCCTTTTCATTCATTAGATGAATTGTTAAAATGAGTAGAATTAGATGATAAAGAAAAATCAATACAAACTTATGAAGATTGTAAATTTAATGCTACTTGAGTACAATTACCAATATGAGAAGTACAAAAAGAAATCAAATGAGAAATATGTGGAGTAGATTATATTTGATATGTAGATAATTACAAAGATTGAATTATTTATGAATTAAAAACAGCTCAATATCTTACAGATAAAGATAAAGAATGAGCAAAAAATATGTGGAGTTGAATGAGTACAATAGAAGAATATAAATTACAATTACGAATGTATATGAGAGTATTAAAATGTAAATGAAGAATAGTTGAAATTGCTAAACATAGATATAAAGATTGATTATGAAGAAGTCAGTTTATAGATTTTGAATGGAGTGAAGATTTTGATAAAGAAATGACAAAAAAATATGAGCCTATAATAAATGAAATGAAAGAATTATATGAAAAATTTTGAAAGAATGAAATTTTGATATAAAAAACCTAATTAGTACCGTACTAAAAATTTTATATTTTAAAATAAAAATACAAATGTGGATAAATATATTATCAAACGGTGTAGTTGATGAGAAATGAAATAAATTAACAATGACACCTGATTGAAAAATTATATTAAAATTAGATAGTTGATGAATAAGAAATATAGGTAAAGTTAAAAAAGATAAATTTGGATATTATGTAGAAGTAAAAAGAAGCGAAGAACATTATGTAGAATGTATGAGAGGTTGGTGATTTAATTATTGTTTAATAAAAACATTACCAGAAGATATGAGAATAGTTGTAAAAAATTCGTGAAGATTAAAATATTTAATAACTGCTTGAATGATATTAAAGAGTTGAAAATTTTTACATTTCTTACAACAAGGTTTTGAAAAACAATTATTTATTGAGAAATCAATGTTCTGACTTTACTAAAAAAATACTAAAAAAAGACTTGATTTTGGTAAAATTTTTATTATAATGGTAATTGTTAAATTGATTTTATATTTTAAAATAAATATTATGAAAACAGTAAAAGAAAAAATTAAGGAATTAGTTGAGGCTATTAATTTAGCAAAAGGTAAAAAATTTGTTGAAGTAGATTTGTGAGTTTATTGAACAGTTTATTTGAACAAAGAATTTTACAAAGCAACAGCTTTTTATAGTATGAATTATAAAGAGGTCAAAGTATATTTGGAATGATTATTACAAGGAATAGGTCAATAGACCTTTCCTTTTTTATTTATTTATAAATACAATGGAAAGAAAAGATTTAATAAAAAAAATTGAAGAATTAAAAAAATATTATTATGATGAATATACATTTAATAATGATGAAGATAGTTTAGATACTTATGTATATTTAAAAAATTTAGATACAAATTATATGAGTATTGAAGAATTAAGCAAAGTAGTAGATGAATACAACTTTTAATTATTAATTTTATAAAATGGCAAATCACATAAAAACAAAGATTTATGCACCAAGAGATATTTTGGACGATATTATTAAAAATTATGTATCAGAATGGGAAGAGACTTATAATGAAAATAAAAAATATTTAGATTTTCAGAAAATTATACCTGCTCCAAGATATATTTATCAATGAGATTTAAGTAGTGAATATGAAAAGAAATACTGACCTGCAAATTGTTGGTATCAATGGAATATCCATAACTGGTGAACAAAATGGAATAGTTGGGACTTTGAAGATTATTGAGACCATATAGAAATTCAAACAGCTTGGGATACTCCATTACCAATTATTAGAGAATTAGCAATGATTTATGAGTGAACAGAATTTTTGATAAAATATGCAGATGAAGATATTTGAAACAATTGTTGAATGTTTTTTATAAATGGTAGAGAAATTGATGAAAAGAAACCTTTTACATCAGATGAAGTTTTTGCTACTATGATACGATATAATTGTAGCGAAAAAGAAGCAGAAGATATTATAGAAAATTGATATGAACAGGAGTAAAAAACATAATAAAAAAATACTAAAAAAGACTTGATTTTTATAAAAAATTTATTACAATTGATATTGTAAAAATAAATAATAATAGGATAGAGAATATTATTTTAATTATTTAGATTAATAAAGATGATTGAAATTTTATTAAATTGATTATTGGCTTGTATGATTATTCCTGATATAGAGGAATTTGGGCAATGTTTAGACCAGGTTGTTTTAGAATATAACTTATCACTTGATGAAAAATAATACACAAATGTTAATAGAAACATTAAGAAATTTATTAAATGAGCAATATGACAAGGTAAATAGATTAAAAGATGAACTTGAAGAAACAAAAGAAACTTTATGACATAGAGATAGTATTTTGAGTATTATGTATGATTTGGTAAGATGTAGTTATATAGATTATAAAAATATTATAGAAATGATACAAGCAGTAGTAGATGCAGAAGTATGAGCAGATACAACAAAAAAGCAACAAAAACTTGTACAAAAATTTTGGAACAGAGAGTTTTAGATGAATAATATATATTAAAATGACATTTTGAATAGATTTACTTATGGCACAAGCTCGTGCTGAAATAGATAATCAATGTAAAAGCAGATGACAAATGACTTTATGAGAGTTTATTGATAAATTAGAAAAACGAATTAAGAAATATCCAAACGCAACATCAATTTTATTAGATTGGTGAGGTGCAACTATTACTGGTTTTTGTTCTTATAGATGAGATTACAGACATTTAGCAATGTGTTATAGTTGAGAATATTGAGAATGATATAGTTCAAAAGAATTATTAGAGGAGCTGAAAAAATGTATTTGAAAAACATTTACTTGATGGAAATGATGAGAATTTATAATGAATAGAGATACATATTTGTATATTGCTAATAATTGACGTACTTGATGAACATATCCAGTTGATATTGTTTGATGTGATGAGTTATTACAGATAAGGACAGAGACAGAAAAGGATACTTTTTATGAAGTTTTAGATGAATAATATATAGAGATGGAAAGACTAACAGAATTATTAAATCAATTTAGTGAGGAGAAATGTCCTTGAATGTTTAAGTATACGAATCAGGAGAGTTATATAAATATGAAGTTCGTATATTGAGGTGAGTGAAAGATAAATGATGAGACTATATGTTGTAAGAGTTATTGATTCATTGAGTGGCTAGTGGAGAACAATTATATAGAGTGGAAGACATTTGGAGAGATGGATACGAAGAGTTCTTGGTATTCAGACTTTGAGTTAAATGAGAATGCACCTATGTTTGATTATACAAACACATTACTTATGGAGCTCTCACTACATGAAGAGCCACTAAAGATTTTATGTAAGTTATTGAAGTAGACATGCAACGACTACACGACCTACGACTTCTTGTGGAGTGAGTGATGATATGATTAAATGTTTGTGGGTATTGATGGGCATTTACGGTACGGTTACTATTACTTATTGCTAGGATTTTATTTACTATATAAGTGAGATGACATTAGAAGAACTACTAAATAAACTTATAAAGAAAGGGTGGAAAGTTTACCATAGAAATTATAATAAATGTGTAAATGTATGGAGAAATTGTGCATATTTTATGTATAGAGATGAATATTGAAGACCAATGTCAGACAAATCCTTTTTTTTAAGAGAACTTGTGGCGAAAGAAAGTTGACTATGGCAATTCGTGTGTGAGAATGGGATGACAACATTACAAATAGAATACAATAATAGAAAAACACCAGAACGATGAGTTAGGTATCATTGGAATAAACATAGTAATGTTATACAAGAAGATGAGAGACTGACAAAAGAAAGAAAACGAAATGAAAATTACGAATACCGACTAATAGAAAGTGCCTTATGTGATGAAGATAAGTTAGAGGAATTTTTGTTAGAAAATATTAAAGTTGAGTAGTTTTAGTTTATAAATCAATATAAATGATAATAACATTAATAATAATCAATAGTATCCTTTGCGTATTAGTTTTTGTTTCTTTGTTGGTAGAAAATGAAGAAAGGAATTATTATCAATGAAAGATAAACATGTTTATGTATAAAATTGATGATATAAATAATTGGACTTTATGAAAAGAAATTAAATTAAAAGAATTAGAAAAAGAGAATAATAGATTACATATAGAATTAGCAATGGGTAGAATAAAAGATGATGTAAAAATCAGTGAATATAACGATAAAAGTTATTAGTTAATTTTAATTTATTATATAATAAATGCCAGAAAAACCTTTTTTATTTATGAATGACAAAGATATATTTAGGTCTTTATTTTGAGATGATATATATTTTTGAGCAACAGAAACATTGATAAAAAATGTATTAGAAATGTTGTGAATAAATAAAAACACAACAAAAAGATATGTTATATATAAATATAGAGAAATAGACGCAATAAAATTATTCCTTAAAAATCATATGTATGGATATGCTAAAGAAGAATATTATGTTACATCAGAAAAAGCAGCAGATAAAAGAATTACAGAGCTAGAAAAAGAAAATAAAGAACTAAAAGCACAGATAGCAGAATATGATGACCTTACAGAAGAACTAGACTACCGAAAGAGAGAGGCTAAAAGGTTATGACGGAGTTCCAAAAATAGTTGATAATATTTGGAACTCACTCCAAAAATAATTTATAAATTTAGTAATAATATGTGAAACGAGAAATATAATAACAGATACAGACAAGACTATTACAAGATGAACAGAGAAGAAATATTAGAAAATAATAAAGAGTATCGCAAAAAGACCATAAAAGATATGGAAAATGAAATAGATGAATTATATAAAAGGATAGCAAATTTAAAAATAATAATAGAGGCAAAAGATTTATATATAGAAGACCTTAGAAAATTAATAAATAAGTTAAAAAAAGAATAGTTTTAATTTATAATAAAATATAATGGAAAATAAAAAATCACGAAGTAATGTAGATTATTGGGATATTATTTTTAACAAATGTGAACGATGTAAAAATAATCAATTATGAGATGAAAAGATTATTGACGAATATATAAGATTAACAAACATAATAAATCATCGAGATAGTGAATGAATAAGTAGAGAATATGATGAAGATATGTTTTAGTTTATAAAGATATAGTAATGAAACGATATGAAAAATTAGGAGTATTTATGTTATATATGTTTGTTATAGCAATACTATATTTTTCTTTATTATTATGCTATTGAATGATATGTTATTGGATAAGACATTGATATATGAAAACAGTATGGATAGTTTCAATAATATTTGTTTTTGTATTTAGTTTGGTGTTTTATAAATTAACAAAAGATTATGAAGACGACCAAGTAAATATATTCTTACAATTAACAGATATTGTAAAACTTGTATTTTGGCTTGGTTTATTAAGTTTTTTGATATTTTTATTTTTTGATGTACAATAATGATTAGAAAAAAAACAGGTATTTGGCTTATTATTATAATAAATATATGGTGAATTATTTTATCTATTTGAATTTCAGAAACATATCGTCTTGTTAGAGATACAGATGTTAATGATAAAATAACAGAAAATAATGAATTAATCTGATATTGGTGAAAATCTGTTATAAATTTTATAGATGAAAATTATGCTCATACTATGGAGGAATATAAATTTGAAGATGATTTTACAATAGCAGGAGAAGATGAAGATAAAGATTATAAAGATAGAGATTTTTGTAGTATAACAGAATCTACTGATAGGGTATTAGCAAATAATTATCTTATCTGACATTGTTATTGGGACGAAATAAAAATAGATGATTTACCTTTATATTGAGAATTTATCAGATGTGATTGATATAAAGTATATATGATTGTGAAAGATAATAATTGAGTAAATATTAATAATCTTTACATAGCATTAAATGGTGATTGAGAAATATATAGATTAGAAAATAACTATATATATGAAAGTTGTTTAAAAATTGTTTATGATTTATAATTTAACAAATAACACAATGAAACGATTAGCAATAGAGTTTATTAAATTATGGTATAAATATTGTAGATTACATTTTAAATATCACACAGAGAAGCGTAAAGTTAGAAGGCTTGAAAGTACAATAGTACAGACAAATTGAGTTGATAAATTATTGCAAGATTCATATTTACAATTTACAGAAGATTTAGAAAAAGAAAGAAGAAAAGAAATGAAAGATTTTAACAAATTATTAGATTGAGATGAATAAAAAAGTATTAAATGCTTATGAATTACCAAAATGAGCAAAAGTATCATTTGATTGAGAAAATTTTTATGAATTTTTATGAATGGATTGAATGTATTGAAGATTTAAGGATAAAGATTGAATGATATGATTTGCTTATTGAAAGTTTGAATATGATGATGTTAAAGATTTATACATTTGTATAGATGATAAAGAATAATGAAAACTTATCTTTTTTGAATTTTGTTAGTTATTAATTAGTGTTTATCAAAAAAGATACAATTTCATTAAGTATTTTTATAAATTAATCATAAAAAAAATGAGTATTAAAGATTTAAAAAAAGAATTAGAACAGGTACAAGACCAAAAAGAAAAAGAAAAGATTATTCGTGATTATTGAGAAAAGAAATTTATCTGATGTGGTAGAGTTTTTATATGGATAATCATATTGTTAACTATCTTATGTATGTTATGCTGATTTATAGCATTATTAAAATTTTTACTTACTTACATATTCTAATGAGCAAATTAAGTAGAAAATTATATTTAGAAAATTTAGATATTATTCATACAAAATTGACAATTATGGCAATTGATTTTGTTTGAAAATATTTTTGACGAGAGGCAGAATGGTGGTTTATATGAGATAATAAAGGTGAACTTCCTATGGTTGTATATGTTAATGATTTATTTTTTAATATTGATACTATGTATACAGCATTGTATTATGATGTGAAATATGATGATTTAATGGAACGATACGATTTGAACTCTACTCCTGGTAAAGATTATAATATAAATTTTAAAAATTTCTGTATGGGAAAGTGATACACTAAAAACAAAATAAAAAAATACTAAAAAAGACTTGATTTTTGAAAAATTTTTATTACAATATATATTGTAAATATAAGTTTTAAAATATAAGTATAAAAATGGAAGAAAAAAGTTTTAGTAAAAAAGATTTAGAAAAATTAGGTTTATTATTAGAAGAACTTTGACAGATATTAAATGAGTATGCAAGGAAATGACAGTATAGTGATGAATATGTTGAT
>Ga0310690_10006940_pt1 | contig 14705 bp, 9 predicted proteins | sample AusTroGonzalo_MG_2_FD_207661 | JGI IMG/M metagenome (GOLD analysis project Ga0310690, IMG submission 207661) | Bovine rumen microbial communities from tropical cattle in Woodstock, Queensland, Australia - Gonzalo_04 (v2) (version 2) | ecosystem: Host-associated > Mammals > Digestive system >...
CCCTTGTGGACCATCTCTCGGATAGTCTCTGTCATGGGCATCATTTCGAAAATGCCAACGCGTCCCTTGTAACCGCTTCCGCCGCAAGTGAGACAGTTCGGATCTTTACCGCCGCATTTGGGGCAAACTTTACGGACAAGCCTTTGTGCCATGATAAAGTTCACAGCAGACGCAACGAGGAACGGCTCGATGCCCATATCGATAAGGCGCACAATCGCAGACGGAGCGTCGTTCGTGTGGAGTGTGCTGAAAACCAAGTGGCCCGTGAGTGCCGCGCGTATGGCAAGTTCCGCAGTTTCGCTATCGCGAATTTCGCCCACCATGATCACATCCGGGTCTTGTCGGAGGAGCGTGCGCAATGCTGCGGCAAACGTCAAGTCGATTTTTGCGTTTACAGCTGTCTGCGTGATACCATCTAGCTTGTATTCGATCGGTTCTTCGATTGTCGAAATGTTTAGCTCCGGGCTCCGAATCATCTGCAATAGCGTGTAGAGCGTAGTTGTCTTACCGCTACCCGTTGGGCCCGTAATCAAGAACATTCCATACGGCTTGTGAATTTCTTTTTCGCATAGGTCAATTTGGGCTTGAGTCATGCCCAGAGAATCCAACTTGTGGATAATCGTTCCCTTGTCCAAAAGACGCAACACCATCTTTTGCCCGTAATCCGTTGGCAATGCCGAAACGCGGATGTCGACTGCCTTGGTGCCATCGTCGAAATGAATACGGCCATCTTGAGGACGACGCTTTTCGGCGATATCGATGCTCGCCATAATCTTGATACGCGACGTGATTTCTGAAATGGCACGCAAAGGGAGCTTTCTTGCAATCTTCAGCACACCATCCTTGCGGAATCGAACGAGGAACGATTTTTCACCCGGCTCAAAGTGAATATCGGAAACGCCCGTGTGCATGGCCTCCGAAATAATCTCGTTCACCATACGGATAGCGGGGGAGTTGGCCTTGTTCCCGGCGGCCGTCATGCCGAATGCAGGAACAGCATGCTCTGCGAATGCGCTGATCCATTGAATGACTTTATCTTCATCCGCCTTGACCGGATTCACATAGACGCCCGCCGCCACTTGAATGTCGTTGATCAAGTCGTAATCATCGACATCAGCCATGGCAACAGTCAGTCGCTTGGTCTCTTCACTGTAATCGACTGGAATGACAGAATAACGGACCATTAGCTCTTGCGGTAAAAAACGCAAGGCCGTTTGCGGTGGCGGATTTTTGAGCTCGAAAGACATGTTACTTCTTTGTCGAATCGACCGAAGCAGTATCTGTCGGGACAAGGAATATGCTGATGGATCGCAAAATCAAAGTTAGAGCAGTGTCTGGATTGCTGATGACATCGACAGTGTCTTTAGGGAAGTAACCGTCCTTTGTTACAACAATCTGATTGACGTAACTTTCTTCGGACGGGAAAATAACCGTTCCGCTGGAGTTTGTTGAAAGTGATTGCGCCGACTGGACTTCGTTTGTCAGTTCGACCTTGGCCTTGTCTACAGCCTTGCCAGAAATCTTGTCGGTGACAATCACCGTGTAGCGAACCGGAATGCGATTCTCCGAATCATCGTCCTGGAGGCAGGAGGTGAGGAGGAATGTACAAAAAGCAAAAAGAAGTAGGAATGTTGATTTCAAAATGACATCCTTCATAATTTAAACAAAATCTAGAAAAAAATGAATTGGTTTGAACATGTAAAATAAAAAGACCGATGAACGCATCATCGGTCTTCTTTGATGTTTTTTTGAACTTGTGCTTTGTTCTTACGGAATATCGGATCGTGTTGTTCCTTATCAAGAGGCTGTTGACCGTTTCGAAGGAACATCCCGTAGGTTCTAGTCTAAATTCAACAGGCATACCTCTCCAATCATAGGAAATTTTCAAGCGTCTGGACTGTCCTAATTTCAGGGATGCTTGCTTTTTATCTTAAAAATTAGTTATTCTTTATTTCTAGGATATAGATGCATTACTCGGGCAGACGATACTACTTTATCACAAAAATTCGGTTCGGCATAATCTGGATAGCAATTAAATTCTACAAGCAATGGGTAGAATTTATTTTCTTTAATATGTTGTTTTGCTTGCAGCACCACGATTCTTTGCTTGACTAAAAGCTTCTCACCTGGTCTTTCAAAATAATTCCCAATTGTATCAATTTTATTGTTTAGTTCAAACTGCTCGGTTAACAAACTATCATTATATTCAATAGAGAAATCCGTATGAAAGTGACTTCCGTAAAAATACATCACCATTTGGTCTAATGAATTTTTCACCACTAGAACTCTAAATCCATAGTCTGAATCAACGGCATCAACATAATACGATTGGGGAATTTTAATTTTCATCCAGGGGCATTCATAGATTTTCTCTTTTCCAGAAAAAAAATCGTCATCTGATTTACTGCATGAAAAAAACATCAATGCAATAAGGAAAACTGTTAAAAACCGACAAAGCATCCTATTCTTCTCATTTTTCTAATGTTATTTCATTGTGCTCATACCCGTTTGCAGGATTAATGGCTCCCGGAGACCACATTTCCTCAATTTGAGACTCTTTCAGATTCAGACCTTTCACCATTAAATTATCGTCGTCATAACCTTTTAACGGTTTACCCCAGTTGGCCTCATCCATATACCCTCTATAATACTTATCATCTAGACCTAGCAAATGAGCAAACTCATGAACCCTTGTGTGTACGCCTTTTTCCCAATAAACATGTGCTTCATCAAAACTCGGTGGAACACAAGAATGCGATAATCCTTCACAAGCCGCGTAGTTAGGAGAATGGGTTAAATTAATGACATTATTCATTTCATCCTTGTGAATCTTAGGATTGAAATCAACTATTTTAACCGTCAAATTGTAATGTCCATATTGGCCATTAAGTTTTTCAGTAACTTCCTGTTTGAACCTTTGGATATTTTTATTAGAGGCGGCATCCCCCTGAAAAGAAACAAGAACAGTTGCCGTAACATTTTTACCATTTTTTATATTGATGTATGCAGCATTCCCATCCGGATCCACCCCATTCACTGGATTCATACCATCCCCGGCATACAAATATGGGCTTGCAAATTGTCTCTTCGGGTCCATGCTTATCCATATTCCAAGCATCGGGTCAAGATATCTTGCGCCGAAGTAATTCAACTTGATTTCTTCGTCATGCTCCTTTCCTGTGAAGTTTTCTGTAACTTTTCCAGTCCGAGGCTGCACCAGCTCGACCATCTCGCCGAACGCCCTGTAGTCATATGCAGCCAAGGGCTTGCTGAAGTCGGCTCGATAATGAATTGCATCACCCTGAGTGCCATAGACAAGCATCGTGGAACCAAGATGGTTTTTGATATACCATTCAAAGTTCATCATAGGAATTTCACCCGCAGCCACGTTGGCATCGTTTTTCAAAGCATCTTCAACACCGTAGCGTCCCAATCCCTGCGGCATGTTGACGACGACTTTCGTCTGATTTTTCGAAAAATCTTCACGAACTTCCGTACCGATGCCGGTGTAGTGCGTCACGAGTTCCTTTTCCCATTCCTGCGAATTGGAGTTCTTGACCCAGCGAGTCTTGGATATTCTCCGGCCCGAACCGTCGTAGGACATCGTCAGCCTGAACAAAGTATTGCTAGAACTACCCGTAGGTTGAGACTCTTGTAAGAATTCGATTGGCATACCTCTCCAATCATACAAAATTTTCAGGCCTTTGGAATTGCGCAAAGCGCAATACACTACGGTTCGGCAATAAAAATGCACAAATGTATTTTTGCTGCTCTCACCTTGCAGGTATTTGTCTTCTGTTAAATCGCCCTCAGAATCATAGACAAAGTTATTTGTTCTTACATTTTTTTATCTTTGATGATTTAAAATGCATGTAAAAGATGTTTTTTACATCCATGAACAAAGACTTCTTTTGCAAAAAAATTATAAATTTCAAAACTTTTCGTAGTTGTCAAAAAATATTCAAAACGATTTTTTAATCGTAGTTTTTTTTGAGATTTTCCTTTCCAAGTAAATATTGAAATTCTCCGTTGCCCTTTGGGGGATGTTGTTCTATTCTCCATTTTTATTATATCTTCAAGACTATCTAGTTTTTCAATCTGCATATGAGACAATATTTCGTAAACACCACAAACACTAGACCAAACTTTATTACGTTCTTTATTTTTTGAATACAAAAAATAACCATGTTCAGAGCGATTACCTTCTAAATAAACAGTAAGATCATCATCTAAAGAAAATGTTTTGTCCGGATGTTCAAAATAATATCCCAAAAATGATTCCAAAGCTAAAAAGTTGTATGAATCTTCTTCCCAAAAGACAATTGTCGAACTGTCAATCGTTCTCTTAGGAGACAAGAATTCATCTATCATTTGATTGGATTCAACTTTATCATCTCTATTTTCACATCCTGTAAAAGCGAAAAAAAAGAAGAAAAAAATTTTACCGAGCGTCTTCCATTTTACCATTGTATTCCTGTGCGTCATAAACCATTCCTGCAGGCAACTGTAAAAGCATAAATTGATCCATCATTTTCTGTCGATTACCATAGTAAATTCGCCCAGATCTAATTTCATACGCCATAATCCCTCCAATAGAACGAGATACATTTAAATCACCATCATACCCCGGTGTAGTACTCCAACTAAGTCCTTCATTTACCCTAGCATCCGACCAAGATCTCCAATTATGAACATGGATGTAATTTCCAGCCCCCAAACCAGGCTTGACATCAGCAAATCTTCCATATCCGAATGAATTTTGACCTTCACTATTAAACCAATATCGAGTTTCCACATCATGATTTAATGTATACTTTGCCATTGACATAAGTATTTCAACATTTCCTGGACTTGCCATAAAAGCTCTTTCGGCAGCAGCAAGTTCTTCTAATTCTGCAGGAGTAACCATTCCCTGATATTCTTCAGGAACAAACATTCCTTCTGTACAGCGTTCTCCATCATCCCAATACATGCCATCCGGATCCACCCCATTCACTGGATTATACCCACTTCCTGCATACAGATACGGACTCGCAAATTGCCTTGCCGGATCCACGCTTATCCACATTCCGAGCATCGGGTCTAGATACCTCGCACCGAAGTAGTCTAGCGCAATTTCGTCATCATGCTCTTTGCCGGTAAAGTTCTCCGTGATCTTGCCTGTTGGCGGTGGTGTCAACTCTACCATCTCGCCGAAGGCGCGGTAATCGTATGCGGCGAGCGGCGTGCCGATATCGGAGTGCATGGGGTTCGCATCGGCTTGCGTGCCATAAACGAGCATCGTTGAGCCGAGATGGTTCTTCAGGTACCATTCGAATTTTGCGTTCGGGATGTAGCCTGCGCCGGAACCCATGTCGGGATTTTCAGCGTCTTCGATTCCATAGCGTCCCAATCCTTGCGGCATGTTGACGACGACTTTCGTCTCTTTCGCAGGCCCGGCGTAATTCTCGCGGATTTCCGTTCCGATGCCGGTGTAATGCGTCACGAGCTCCTTTTCCCATTCCTGCGATCCAAGCTTCTTGACCCAGCGCGTCTTGGATATTCTTCTGCCAGATCCGTCATATGCCATCGTGAGTCTGAACAAACTATTGTCAGAACTTCCCGTAGGTTGCAGTAATTTTTTTGACAAAACTTTTACAAAATACATCAATTTATAATATAAAAATAATTTTCAATGGTTAGAAACGACTTACACAAATTTCTGTTCAATACGCCACATCGCTGATAAATTAGAGAAAAAACGAACATAATGTTGATAAAGATTGAATTATTTGTTTGTTTTTGCTGATGATTTTTTTATTTGTACTTTACAAATTAAATAAAATATCCTATACTTACGCGCAATTTATGTACTTTGTTATTAGTCAAATACATGAATCATGTAACATATTTAACGTAATTTGTTACTACACATAGAGTTAGCTACTTTCGGGTGGATAATTCTATAAAAAAGAGTTGGAAAAAGAATGAAGAATAATATATTCTTGTGCTTGATAGCGCTGCTTTTGTCGGCTGCTAGCTTGGCTGCGTCTGTTTGGTTACTAAAAAACAGCGCTCCTGGTCCGTTTTTCATCGAATCCACCAAAGTTCTTGAGGCTGATGCCGAAATGCAGGCTATCAACCAAAAAATTGCTTTGCAGGATGAACTGTTGAAAAAACAGGAACAGGTGTATAACGATTCCATTGCCAAATTACTCGATACGCTTGCAGTTAGGCGCGGCGACGAAGAAAAACTTATCGACCTTATGAACATGGAAAGCAATATTTTCCGCCATAAGATGATTGACTCCATTTCTATGGCTTCGCATGACGAAGTGAAAAAGGCGCTTGAATCCTTTAACGAAAAGGCAAAAAACTTTAGTCAAAAGAATGGCGTTAAAGTCTTGTTTGGCTCCGGTAGCAATTTTGTTGTTTACGGAACCGGAACTAAAGCTGATTTGTCTAACAAAATGATTGAATTTTTAGGGAGTAACCATGAATAAATTTTCCACTTTCCTTGCAGCTTTGGCTATCGTTTTTTCTGTAGCGGGCCTTGCTGCCGTTGCATATTTCCACAACAACAATGTCAATTATGGCTTTGTCAATACCGAAAAATTGCTGAATTCCTTTGTGGAATCGCAGAAGGCCCTGGATCAAATCCGTGCCGAAGAAGATCGCTGGGTTTCGGAAAGAAAAATCATCGAAGATTCCCTGAAGGCTTTCGAAGAACGCATTGCGACAACTTACGAAAAACTCTCCGTGGATGAAAAGCGGAAGGTGAAGGCCGAACATGTCAGCCGTATCGAAGAACTCGGCCGCTTTAACCAGGCCCGTTCTACTGCAATTGAAAATAAGCGTTTGGAAAAATTGCAGGGTGTGTATCAGAAGATTAATGCTGCCATGGTAGATTTTGCTTCTGAAAATGGTTTGGATGTCGTTTTCGCGTCTAGTAATGGAAGCATTGTTTATGGCGATGGTACGGATGCCGATTTAACGGAAAAGTTTTTGCATTACTTAAACAATCGCTTTAAGTAATACTTTTTACGGATTGGGTCAAAAATGCGTTTCTTTTTAGCTCTCCTTATGGGAGTTGTGCTATGGGGCTGTTCTGTCGAAGTTCCAAAAGATGAATTTGTTGCGTACTTCGATAAAAAGTGTAAAACGGAAATTGAACGGTCCGGAATACATTTTTTTGCGCTTGCAATGACTCCTGATTACGAAATGGCAAAATGGGGTGCATCTTTGGATTCGGGAATGCGTGTGGTTGTTGGTGCAACGCCGCGCACCGATTTGTCTTTTGAAAATACTTTCATAATTAGCAGTCGCGATACAGTGGATGCCATAGTATCACGCAAAATGCAAACTTTCGAAATTGGTTCTGCGGATATGTTTGTATTGGGTTTTGCAAAACGCATGGATGGAGCGATGCTCCTTTTGAAAGATGTCAGCCATGGCATTGGCAGCGTAGAAATGAAACTTATGGATTGCCGAAATTTTCGGTTGAAAGAGAAGTAATCATGAACAAAATCGGTCTAGCAACACTGTTGCTTATTTCAACATTGTCATTTGCTCTTGAAGGTGGTCCGTCACAACCAGATTACACCCAATTTGAGCCTTCAGGTATGAAGGACATGGTTAGTTTGCAAAGTGGTGATTTTAGTTATCAGATTCCATTAAGCGATATTCCAAGTCCTTATGGAAATTATCCTTTATCTCTTTCTTATCATGCCGGTATATCGCCACAACAAGAAGCTTCGTGGGTAGGTTTGGGGTGGAGTTTAAATCCGGGTTCTATAAATCGAGATGTGCGAGGCGTGCCTGACGACCAATTTCATGGGGGAACTCTTGGCTTTATATACCAGTATTCCTCGACTCAAGTATGGAGCGTTAATTTAGGCTATAGTTATGGCGTATTTAGTGTTGGGCAAACTTTTTCTAGTGATGGGAGCGTTGGTTTTTCTGCAACCCTAGGGCCAAAATTAGAGGGAATCGTTGGAGTTGGTTTTTCTGTTGGAACTGACGCTGTTGGATTTAACGCTTCAATAGGCAAAGAATATGGTGGTTTAAATGCTGGATTAATGTTTTCTACAAAAAATGGGAAATTTAATGCTAGCGCGGGAGCTTCGATAGGTGTTGCCGGAGCTTCGTTGGGAGCTCAAATTAGTACAGGAAGTGGAGCCTCCGCTCATGTTGGCTTTGGAAATTCTACAGCCAGTGTTGGAATGACGGTTTCGTCGAATGGGGTGTCTACAAGAGCTCGAGTAGGAGGCTTTTCCATATCAAAAAGTAAAAACGGGGCAAGTGTTTCTGTTGGCGGAGGTTCTGTTTCTGTATCAAATTCGGCAACCAGTGGAAATGACAAATCTTCAACAGCTGGTTTTGCGATTATCGTGCCAACACAAATTGGCGTATTTTCGTTCGGCTTTAATCAGACAACTTATCAATATTGGATGCGTTCGGCGACATCAGAATATTTATATGGCTATATGTATCAAGCTGGGCCTGCTATTGATGTAAATCAAGAAAATGACATTTCTGGAATACCTGATGCGGAGATAGCTTTAAAAAAGTTTGCCAGCGATATAACGTGGAAATGGACAATGAAAGGACGTACGCTCGAAAGCATGGGCCGAGAGGATATGAGTCCAGCTTATGACATGTACTCAGTATCGTCTGAAGGAGTTTCTGGAACGTTCAGGCCTTTTGCTCGAGAGAATCATCAACTTTACAAGCTTATTAGTAATAAAAAAACGGACGATTATAAATCAGTTGAATCTTATTCTACAGTTCTTGAAAACGATAATCAGGGTTGGCCGCTATCAAACGAGTTTAAAAAGGATTCGGAAAACAAGTATATTCCTTTAGATTCGTACTCAGATTATGCCCGTTGTTTGCGAAATGACAATAACGACACCTGCTCTGTTTATGCCATATATCAGACAAATTATCGTAATAGAGGAAATAGACTGTTGTTCAATTCCGATGAGCACCAATTTGAGGAACGTGGTGGCATACATTTCTTGTTTGTGGGTGAAGGTGGTGGATATTATGAAAGCGAGAATGTTGGAGGCGCAAAAAATAGAAGTAGAGATAGTGTGTTTAGCAATTTACTTCGAAAATCAGTTAACAAATTTGAACATGCTTTATATGGATCTAAAATTGTTGAACCAATCTTCGAAAATTCAAGTGTAATTGGAAAATTACAGGGTTTTTCAATTACTACTTCAGATGGTACAAAATACATATTCAAAAAACCTATTCATTCATATTTAAAAGTTGATTACTCCATAAATAAGGAAAAAGGCGTACCTATTTTTATAGACAAATCAACTAACAAGGATAAAAATTTTTGGGATAATTTTTTTGAAGGGATAAAAGATATAGCCTCATGGTCATTTGATCATCTTAATCCTATAAATGCCTTTGATGATGCTTATGGTTTTGTATTTAAAAAAGGAGAATTTAACATAAAATGTGATGTGAATAAAAAAGCTGATGAAGACTACTACTATTCTTATACAGTCAATATGAATCCCTATGCGACTCAATGGTTACTTTCTGAAATACAGGGAGCTGACTATGTCAAGCTGAATAATAAGAGTATAGGTTATAATGTCAAATTTACATACACAGAACCAACTGTTTATCGATGGCGTACACCATATGCTCGGCCGGGTATTCAAGCGCGTGATTTACCCAACTTTAGAAGCCCGAGAAATTCGTTTACACCTGAGGGATGCGATTCTCGAATGTACTATGCTTCGTTCGGTGTTAAGGAATATGTCTATTTGAAATCTATCGAAACTTCAACTCATCGAGTTGACTTTGAATTGAATAACCAAGAACGGGTTGATGGAAAAGGTTGGGATCTTGGAGATAGTTCAGTAATTCCAATATATGTACAAACAACACTTGGTATGGAAGTTTTGAACAAAGATTCTGTAGTAAATAAACATTTTACAGACGAATATAAGGATCATTCCATTTCATGGGATTATTCAGAACAGAATGTTTCTTGGAAGCCCAGATATATTTATATTAACTCATCATTACCTCAAAAAATTTTAGATGCATTAAACGATAGTCTAAGCATTTCATTAAATGGAACGGAATTAACAAGTGCGAACGGGTATCTGAAAGCCCATAACAAAGAAATCCATGAAAAAAGATATGATGATTTAGTTGATGCCGTTGCTACTTCATTACCCTCTTCTTTTCATATAATTCCAAATACGTTTCAGAAAACAAAAGGAAAAGAAAGCAAATATGGTTTGTATAGACTTGAAATTTCATCAGATACCCTCGAATCTACCATTGGCTATATAAAAAAACACGCAAAGGACTCCCTATCTCCGAATTCTATTTCTCTAATCACTATTGGTGAAAATGGGGATATTCTACAGAGTCCCTATATTGATTGGTCCTCTCTTATTTTTGCAAAACCGTCCCCCAAAGATACATTTGACAACCAAATGCGTTATCTTACCAAAATATCGTATTATCGCAAAAATGATAATTCTGACTCAGCATATAAGTACAAAGAATACTCCTTTAACTATGATTACAGTTTGCAGCCCAAAACATTAAATTCCTATTGCCGTGGAAGATATCCACAAGGCGATTCTGTTGCTCATATTATCAATTCTCCTGATTCAGTCGGTTTAGACATATGCAAAACAGATACAATTTCAAAATCGTTGTATGGCAAATTGACATTACGTTCAGTAACAGAAAAAGGATGTCGAAATGGCAAATGTTCATCGCTACCGCCATTTGTGTTCTCCTATAATTCACCAACAGCAACGCCAACAAGAATTAGCGAAAAAAATGGTTGGATTGACTATTTTCAAGAGCTTAAAGAAAATACTGAAAAAGTCGAGAATGTATACCCTGATCAATATTTCGATCGATTTGATAATGTTGATGCAACAATATTAGCATCATCCAATACTGTTGATGAATATGGATTTTGGTCAAACACAGCCAATCCTGAGAATCATAAAGTAGATCAATCTTTTGCAGATTTTGGTGCGGCAGCATGGAGCTTAAATAAAGTGGTTGATCCTACAGGTGGAAATTTAGAAGTTGAATATGAAAGAGATCGTTATGGAGCTGGTATTGATTATTCGCAGGATAAGCGAACAATAGAATTTGCAGATTTTAATGAGTGTTCCGTTTATACATCTGTAAATTCAAAATACTCAGATAAGCTTTGTATTCAAATAAAACCATTATACTGGCGTGAGACTTGCCTTGGCCCTCGGGCAGCTTATTGGGATAAAGACAAGCCTGAAGGTTATTCGGGAACGAATGATTATGCATACCTAGATTCAATGAAAGCAATTGAGGGGACAAATTTATTTTTTAACTTATCCCTTCAATTGAAGGCTAAAGTTGAATGTGGTATTTTTGGATGGGGTACATGTACACGACATGGATCTGTAGCTGTGGTTGGGGATGGAACTCTTTTACATATACAGCCATATGGAGATTCTTCTCGCATATTGGTTTTAAATAGGTCTTATCAAGATGTTACAACTGCTGCACTAAAGGGTGCTTTAAAAATAAACGACGAGTTAAAAAAGATCAATACTCCATCTCGTAGTGGATATCTATGGACAGGAGATACTTTGTCCAATGTCAAAGCTGGTGATTTACGAGTAAAAAAACTTATACGTCACGATGCCGGTCTGCAATCTTTAACAAGCTATGAATATGCAGATGGAGAGTTAGCTCAATTAGCAGATTCTTCATATACAACTGTTCTTGGAAGCCGTTTCTACACAAATAAGAGTTCATATGCTATTCCAGATGTCCATCTTGATCCGATTTCAAGAATTGTAGGCATTGATGACGATGATTTGATTTTTGTGCCAGGAGCGAGAATTACATACCCAAAGGTTACAGTAAAAAATTCTTCTAGCGACACATCGAATTATAATGGTTCAACCGAATTTTATTATGTGACCCCAGAAACTGGTATTCCTGAGCAATATGTAGATTCTGCAACAAAAGCCATTCTAAAACCGTTTATAAAGTTGAATGTTCAATTTGTTTCAATGCTGGCTACCGATAATTATGATAATGGTCGTGTCCTTCGGTTTACGCTTTTGGATGAACATTATCAAAAAGTGTCCGGAACGGACTCTATAAGAATTATGGCTTTCCCTGATGAAAAAGTATCAATATTCTTTTATTCCAACGATATTCTTTCTGCCAAATATTTGAAAGTTGATGAGATGCTGCGAGGTGGAGTTTTTGATGATAAGTCTGGGCTTTTGTGGGATTCAAGCTCAGTTATTTCCAGTATGAAAACACCTCTTACCAAGTTCAACGAATTATCGTTGGTTGTTTATGGAGGGGTTGAAATACAAGATACCCTTAATAAAGTTGAATTTATTTGGAAACGCAGTCAAAAAGACGGATTCTACCCAATATTGTACAAGCAGGTTTCGTACGCTCCCGAAAATATTGATATATGGTCTGCATCAGGCGAAAATGACGCATCGAACGGAAATGATAGTAATAAAGGATATCTACGAAGTGACTCTTCTCATGTTCATTTCGAACGAACCGTGACGTATCATGATTTAACGGCATTCCTAGGACTGAGTTATAAGACCGTCTTTAAGAGGGGTTCTGGCAATAATGCAATAGTAATAAAGCTTGACAGTTCTTTCTATTCAACTGTTGTCCCTGATATTATAGGACAGAACGATTCCGTAAAATACAAAGTTGGTCGTCAAGTTGAAAAATGGTCATCTGAACAGGCATTGAAATGCGTTAGCGAAAACATAAATGATACAACTAATTTAGGTCATATAGGGGATATTAATTATTGTAGAGACCAGCAGATGCACCTTTATATGAGGAATTCTTCTTATACAGATCATAAAGATTTTACTTACATCCGTTATCCAGCATTCCAAATAGGTTCTGCAAGTTTTGTTGGCCATGATAACCAGATGAATGGTTCTGAGCCGAAAAAATTCGGCAAGACGGAACTTCATAACCATGCATATGATCCGCTTACAGGATCGCCGACTGCAACACTGGCTACCGTTGAAATAGAAAATGGCAAAGTCCTTCGCAAGCTCACACAGAAAATTCCATATTACGCAATATCGGATACAGGAATCTCGTCAAAAATGTTCCTCCGCAACATGCTTACGCAGAACTACATGGAGGCCGTCTATACAGATACATTGAAACAGTCTGGCAATGCAGCATGGAATGCTATATCATCCAGTAACAAAAACCTACGTTCGTTTAGCGTGTCTCCATATAGATTTGTGGCTTTTCCTGTTGTGAATAATCTCCGTCCGATTGTTGCTTGGGGAACATATAACAGTAAAGTTGAACCCAAAGATATTTTTGAAAAAGCAAATATTTATGCCAATGGCGATACCCTGCCTTCGCTAATTGAATATACAGGTACGCATATTGTGTCAATAGATTCGAATCTCAAGGTGACTGAGATGAAGGATGTCCTTGACAGGTCTATGGCAACCCTTTTCTCAAATGATGGTATGTACCAGTTGAGTTTGTTCTATCCAGCAAGGAAAAATGAAGTTGCCGCAATTTTACCATACCGAAATATGGTTCATTCTACAAATTGCGACACATTGAAGAAAACAGTCAAGGACGGTGGCATTCTGATGGGAAACCAATCCAATACGTTGTCTTGTCACGTCAAAAAAGGTTCCGGAAATTTTGTCAAGGAATTCCGTATGTGGAAATCTAAAGAAGGATGGATAACAAAACGCGAAATTGTTGAAATTTCCAAAGATTCAACCCAAAATAAAGACACTACTTTGCTGTTAGTCGTTCCTGCCAAAGCTAAATTAAACTATTTCCGAGTCTATCCAGAAAAGGCCGAAGCGAAGTCCTTTATTTACGATAATTATGACAATCTGATTCAGATTATAGCCGAAGATAACACATCCACGTACTATGAGTACGATCCGCTTGGAAATCTGGTCCAGAGTCGCAATGATGATGGTGTAAGCTTTAAAGCCCATCATAGAGAGTATATGAATGATTCCACCATGCAAAAGATGAAGGGGGAATAAAATGAAAAAGATTATCCTAGCATTGCTGACAATCTGTGGCTTGTCGTCTGCATCAAACTATACGGCACTAAACCATGGTCCTGAAAAACATTACAAAATTGGAGAGCAAGTTGTCATCCCCATATCGCTAGATTTGTTCCCCGAAGGCGAAACATCGTTCGAGTGTCTTGCACCTAATGAAGAAAATAAGGGCGTTATTTACAAAACCGATTTTATTCCCAATGTCCAGTATGCACCAGGTTCGAATCAGATTGATTTTTATGTTTCGCAGTGTCAAAAAGTAGGCAAAAAGAACGAAAATGATGAATACATCTATAAAAATGATGGATCTTTATTTATAGACAATTACAATTGGCACAACAATAACCAAAATCGTTGGATCGAAGTTGTTGCAAGAGCGAATACACCTGGGTTGTATGAAGGAAGTATTTCGATATATGGAACCGCAAAAAGTGGTCACACAAAAGTATCAACAAATAGGATTGAATTTAAATTTTTTGTAGATGCTCCAGAATCATTTAATGTTCCTTCTGGAATTGCGGTTCAGTTTGCCGACTCCGCTGCTAACTATAACAAGCAAATAGACATAAACTTGAAATTATTGAATGTATCCAGCTCTGATAAAATTATAAAGAATAATTCTTATATAGACTA
>Ga0310690_10006944_pt1 | contig 14703 bp, 14 predicted proteins | sample AusTroGonzalo_MG_2_FD_207661 | JGI IMG/M metagenome (GOLD analysis project Ga0310690, IMG submission 207661) | Bovine rumen microbial communities from tropical cattle in Woodstock, Queensland, Australia - Gonzalo_04 (v2) (version 2) | ecosystem: Host-associated > Mammals > Digestive system >...
CTTGGGCTGGGTGGGTGGCCAGCTTTGGGTAGTTGGCGGCGTTCACCCGTGGGCACCGGCGCGGCCTGTGTGGAACCAGTACATGTACAACGTCACCAACATCAACAAAGACTTGACCGTGCCCATACCGCTGTTCGACAACGCCACGGCCTTCACCGATCCCGACGGCATAGTGCGCCGGCCCTTTAACAACTTCCTTCAGCAGGCCACTACTTTGGACCAATACGGGAGGCCGTTCATGACACTCGCCAACGCTACCGCGACCGACTCCGCCAGTGTTTCTTACCAAGATGAGGTCTATTCGCTCTCCTTCCAGATCTGCAACACCGGCAGCCAAACCTTGACGGCTCCGTACCATGTAACCTACTATGTGGACACATATCACGGTCCCATCTTGCGGACGGAAACGGTCAACACCTCCTTGTCGCCGGGCAGCTGCACCACGATTCAGACCATCTTTTTCAGCGACGAGCTTAGTCCTTATCCTGACATAGAGAACATCGTCATTGCGCTGAACGACAACGGGACGGGTGTGGCGCAGAACGGCGGGCAGCAGACCGAATGCGACACTACCGACAACTTCGTCTTTCTCCCGCCTTGTCCGGTCACTCGCGATACCGTCACGGCGGACATCTGCGTGGGGGAGCCTTACCAGGACGAAAACTTCAGCATCGGAACTTCCGAGACGGAAACGCCCTGCACGAAATATTACAGTCGTACATTCCAGACAGAGGGGTGCGACAGCATTGTTGTTTTGCGACTAAGGGTGCATCCAAAATACGAGGCTCAGTTCACGGAAACCATCCCGGAGGGCACGAGCTACGATAATCACGGGATTTTCCTGAACGAGAGCTTGATGGAAGGAGGGACCCGCATCGATACGTCCATCTCCTTTCAAAGCGTATATGGTTGTGACAGTGTGATATACGTCACGATTCAGGTGGCTGCAACGGATGTCAGGCTCTATCTTCCTAATGCGATAACTCCCTCCAAATCAGATGGCTTGAACGACGGTTTCTTCCTCCCCGAAAGGATGCAGGACCAAATCGCCGATTTCGAGATCATGATTTTCAACCGCTGGGGCGAGATGGTCTTCTATTCCACCGACAAGAACTTCTGCTGGCGCGGCGAGTACAAAGGCAAGACCTTCTACGACAATGTGTATCAATACGTGATTCACTACTCGAACCATTTCGGGAAGAAGTTCACAGTAAAAGGGACGATCACGGTGTTGTGATGGTTTTGACTTTGACGTTTTAGACATCACAGAACCATAAAAAAGTACAAGAAATCATACTTTTCAAGCCTTTATATTAAAAATTTTTGTATTTTTGCCGCGAAAGTACAATAAATCATACCTATTGGTAATATGAACATCGCTGCAGATATTAAAAAACGAAGAATGAGACTGGGCATTTCGCAGCAGGACCTTGCCGAGTTCTCAGGGGTGGGCATTTCCACAGTCAAAGACATTGAGCGGGGAAAGGGGAATCCATCTTTGCAAACAGTGCAAAAACTGTTGGAGGTCTTAGGGTTGGAAATGACGCTCCGAGTCAGAAATACGCTGTTAACTGAAGATTGATCGAATGAACGATGAGAAGATTGGTAGTATATGTTGATAACAGGCAAGCTGGCCGACTGACCGAATGGAATGTCGGCGACTATGAGTTTGCCTACAATGCGGATTATTTGGCAGACGGGGAGACGCCGCCTGTATCTCTGACTTTGCCCAAACGGAGCGAGCCTTATCGTTCCGACCGAATCTTCCCTTTCTTCACCAACCTGTTGCCTGAAGGGGCGAATCGCAAAGCAATGTGTACCGCCTATAAAGTGGATGAACACGATTTTTTTGGTATGCTGCAGATGATTTGTGGATTGGATTGCATAGGAAATGTCACATTGAGAAAGGAGTAGTAGATGAAGTCACTGACGGTTTGTCCAGCCACTTTGCAGCCGGGGTTCGTCACTTATTCACCGGCAGCTCGAAAGACTCTGTTTGATGGCAAGAAGGTGTCGCCAATCCTTGATTTTGACCTTGAAAAGGATTATGCGACACCGACAGCTCGGGAAAACATGAACAACATCTCCATTTCCGGTGCGCAGGAGAAATACTCGGCTGTTGTGGAGAAGGGATGCATCCGGTTGTCGCTCCCAGGCGAGCAGGCGACCCACATTTTGAAGCCAGCTCCGCTTAACTACAGTCTTTCCACTCGAAAGCAGATACCCGCCAACGAGCATCTGACCATGCAGATCGCCGCCCAGATTTACGGCATAAAGACAGCGGCTAATGCATTGTGTTTCACCTCGAAAGGCCAACCTGTTTACATCACCCGGCGTTTTGATGTGAAGCCCGACAAAACGAAATTCCCGATGGAGGATTTTGCCTCCATATTAGGAATAACCGAGCAAGACGGTGACAGTAACTTCAAATACGATGGAAATTACGCCATGATGGCAGATGCCATCCGAAGGTTTGTGCCAGCCTGGATGATTGAAGTGGAGAATTTTTTCAAAGTGGTGTTATTCAATTATTTATATGCCAACGAAGACGCCCATCTGAAGAACTTTTCGCTTATCAACCGGAACGGTGAATATTCCTTGTCCCCGGCATACGACCTTGTCAACACCCGCATACATCTTGAAAGCAGCGATTTGGCTTTAAAAGGCGGTCTCAGTCCTGACATCGAGCCAAGCGATGCCTTGCTTAAGACGGGTCATCTGTGTCGGTTGGATTTTGAGCGTTTTGCCTGCCGCATCGGTTTACCCGAGAAAAGAGCCAAACGGCTATTGGACCTTTTTATGAATATCACTCCTGAAGTTTATACGCTCATCGACCGCAGTTTCTTAAACGATAAGATGAAACGCAGCTACAAGCGGGTCATCGAGCAGCGCCGGCAGTGGTTTGTGAGAGGGTGAAATCACAGGCATTCCTTCGGCACAGCATAATCATTGCGTAATCGTAGCGTATCGTATATATAGCGTATGTGTTCGAATAGCGTTCGGTGAATGGAAAGTCGTATTAATTTGCAACATGATTGATGAATATACGTTATAGGAATATAATTCTGTCATGATGATAAAAGGGTTGATCTTCGGGATACTGTATCTTTGTGCCTGTGTGGTTTCGCACGCTCAGGTCGTGCTGCCCGACAACATGGAATAAACACGAGTATTACGGTGGTGCGATGAATGGGAATTATTTGTATTTTTGCGGATTGAAAGTAAATGGAATACTATATGGGAAGATTCCTCAATAAGGGCAATGATGGCTTCAGGGCCGTGGTAAATGGAGAGTTCGTGGATAAGAGTGCGTTGATAGAGATCGTCAATGCCACTCTTAACACTGAACGTCAATTTACTTGCGTTAGCCGCGCCCGTCGATTCGGCAAATCAGTAGGAGCAAAGATGCTATATGCCTATTATGATTTGTGGTCTGCATCTCGAGACGTGTTCAACGGCTTGTCCATCATGTCTTCTCCTTCGTTTGATCGTCATTTTCAGCGCTATCCCGTAATATATTTGGACATGACGGATTTTGTGACACGCTATCCGGCAAATGAGATTATCCGTCAGCTTCAATCCGACGTGATAGAAGAGGTGAAGGAGATATTCCCTGATGTGCGCTATCGGGATAATGCTGATTTGGCGGATGTTCTCTACACAGTTGCTTCTCAGCCTTATTTCGAAAAATTCATCATGATCATTGATGAGTGGGATGCCATCTTGCGAGAATACAAGGAGGAAAGTGCTGTGGTAGAGCAATATATTAAGTTGTTGCGAGGATTATTTAAATCGACCAATGCGATGTCCACTTTTGCTGGGGTGTATATGACAGGAATCTTGCCCATAAAAAAATACGATACTCAGTCGGCTTTGAATAATTTTCATGAGTATTCTGTCGTGCAGCCGGGCCCAATGGCGGAGTGTTTTGGTTTTACGGCGGATGAAGTTCGAAACTTGTGCGATAAATACAAAATGGATTATGCTTCGCTGGTGGAATGGTACGATGGTTACCAGATAGGTGGGTGTAAGAGAATGTTCAATCCGACCTCGGTGATGACAGCGCTATATAACCAGTATTGCGATTGTTATTGGGCGAACACCGGCACCTACGGAACAGTGGCTCATTACATCAAAATGAATTATGATGGCCTGAAGGACGATGTGATTCGATTGCTTGCGGGTCAGAGCTGCAGTGTAAACACGAAGAATTTCCAGAATGACCTGAATGTAATCAACAGTAAAAACGACATTTTGACGATTTTGATTCATTTAGGTTACCTTTCCTATGACAGGGATACGAGTACTTGTCGTATTCCAAACAAAGAGATTGCTATGGATTTTGAGAATGCTGTCGAGGACACAGGATGGAATTTTACGATAAGTGAAACAAGCGGTATCAGTGTGTGATAGAAAGAGAGACAAATACCTATAAATGAAGATTATGACCAAACCGAAAATCATCGGGGTGATCCCCGCGAGATACCAAAGCAACCAATTGATTATAAATACGAAACTTACAATATGTTAGAAGATAATACCAAACCCGTTTTCATCGCCGGCCCATGTGTTATTGAATCCATGGAACTTTTGGAGACCGTAGCGAAGGAGCTCGTGCGATTGAATAGCAAGTATAGTATCAACATCATATTCAAAGCCTCTTTTGACAAGGCGAACAGGACCTCCCTTTCCTCGTTCAGGGGCCCCGGATTGGAGAAGGGACTGGCGATGTTACAACATATAAAGGAAAAGTATGGCCTACAGCTTACGACAGACATTCACGAATCTTGGCAGGCTAAGGAAGTTGGCGAAGTAGTGGATGTTATTCAGATTCCTGCCTTTCTATGCCGGCAGACGGACTTATTGGTGGCAGCTGCCAAAACTGGCAAAATTGTAAATATCAAAAAAGCACAGTTCCTTTCCGGTCAGGACATGAAGTACCCCGTTGAAAAGGTTGTCGGTTCGGGCAACCCGAATGTCTGGCTTACGGAGCGGGGCAACATGTACGGCTACAACAACTTAGCCGTTGATTTCCGAAATATCGCTGCCATGAAGCAATTCTCACCAACGGTCATCATGGATTGCACGCATTCGGTGCAGCGACCCGGCTCCGGCAACGGCACCACAGACGGCAACCGCGAGTTTGTCTTCCCGATGGCTTTGGCGGCCAAGGCATTCGGGGCCACAGGTTACTTCTTTGAGGTCCACCCAGATCCTGACAATGCCAAAAGCGACGGCCCGAATCAATTGTATCTTTCTCAATTAGAACAAATTATTTCCCAGTTATTATGACAAACAGCATTCAAGATGCCATCAAGTGTTTTCAAGATGAAGCACAGGCGATACTCGATTTGATACCCCGTCTTGATGATAATTTCTCAAAGGCGGTAGATTTGATATTCAATTGTAAAGGTAAACTAATTGTGACTGGTGTGGGAAAAAGCGGTCATGTAGGAGAAAAAATTGCTGCAACATTAGCATCACTCGGAACACCGTCGTTTTTCCTCAATCCACTTGATGCATATCATGGAGATTTAGGGATGATAGCATCTGGTGATGTTGTTATGGCTATTTCCTATTCTGGAAACACTGATGAATTGTTACGTTTTATACCACTTCTGATAGATAGGAAGATTCCTATTATTGCTATTTCTGGAAATCCTGAATCTCTTTTGGCGCAATATTCTGTATGCCATTTAAATATTGCTGTTGAGCATGAAGCAGATCCGTTGAATTTGGCGCCAACGTCATCTACAACCACTACAATGGCCATGGGTGATGCTTTAGCTTGCGCATTAGTACATCAGCGTAACTTTAAACCAAGTGATTTCGCTCAATTCCATCCAGGCGGAAGTTTGGGAAAAAAACTTCTTAGTACAGTTAAAAAATCAATGGTTACTGACAATCTACCAATTGTTGGATTAGATGATAAGGTTAGCGACACAATTATCGCTATTAGTCAGACAAAGCAAGGCATTGCTGTTGTGCTTGATAATAATAAAATTGTTGGGGTTGTAACTGATGGTGATGTTCGCAGAGTAATGAAGAATCAGCAAGAGGGTTTCTTTCAGTTAAAGGTTAGTGATATTATGAGCACTTCGCCCAAGACCATTAATGAGAATGAAAAGCTTACAGTTGCTGGTGAAATGATGCGAAAATACAATATACACTCTTTGATAGTTGTGGATGATTCTCAACATTTAGTTGGAATTATTGATAGTTTTTCTTGTTTGTAACGACAATTATTATCTAAAAATGAAAGTAGTATCTTTTGTTCCTATTCGTTTGAATAGCAAGCGTGTACTTGGTAAAAATTTAAAGATATTGGGTGAAAAACCTCTTCTTTGTTACATTCTTGATACGTTGGTAAAGGTAAGGCGTATAGATGAGGTGTATGTTTATTGTAGTGACGAAAAGATAGTTGATTATCTTCCAGAAGGGGTGAAGTTCTTAAAACGGCCAGAACGACTTGATAGAGACGAGACCTTGGGAAAAGAAATTTATGAAGAATTTACAAATACGGTTGATGCGGATGTATATGTTCTTGCCCATACTACTTCGCCTTTTATAAAAAGCGAGACCATAGATGTTGCTCTTTCCAAGATACTTGACGGGGAGTTTGATTCAGCTTTTAGTGCTGAGAAGATACAAACCTTTGTCTGGTATAAAGGAAAGACCCTTAATTATGATTTGAAGGAGATTCCTCGTACTCAAACTATTGAACCTGTTTTTGTGGAAACAAGTGCCTTTTTTATATTTAAACGTGACATTTGGAAGGTCCACAAACAACGTATTGGTTTTAAGCCCTATATCGCAGAAGTAGATAAAATAGAAGGCATTGATATTGATTGGCCTGAAGATTTTGTTTTTGCAGAGAAGATACTTCGTACTTATCGGTAATCATAAAAAGATTCTGGCATTCGATGAGTATTATTTGATAGATTTAAACCGACAAACTTATTAGTGTTTATAAGCCAAAAATCCATATTTTTTGTCGATATTTGACATGATGTTCCTGTCTTAAATATTTTTCTTATCTTTGCGGCGCGAAAAATTGTAAGAATCTGACAAATGATTATACGGGCGACTTTTGAAAATATTCTCTCTTTTTATGAGGAAACCTCCATCAGTTTTGTAGCGGGTAAGAGTACCTCTCATCCCGAACATCTGTATAGGGCAGTAAAACGCGATGACATTTCATTGCTCAAATCGGGTATTATCTATGGGGCGAATGCATCAGGCAAAAGCAATTTGATGAAAGCTATCCGTATTTTACAACTGATTGCCGTTCATGAACTACCAAAACAGCATATAGAGCCGTTCAAGTTGCAAGCATCTTCCTCAAAACCTTCGAAAATAGAACTGGAATTCAGGGCTAAAGACAGGTATTTTGCGTATGGTGTAGTTTTCACCATAAAGGGAATCCAGGAAGAATGGCTGTTTGAAATCACAAGCCGTTCAGAAAGAGAAATTTTCACTCGTATCACAAATAATCAAACGACTGAATACACATTCGGCGGGGTTAAGGCGGATAAAGAAACAGGAAAGTTCCTGAAATTTCTTGGCCAAGCCACTCCGGCGTATCATAGTTTTTTGCACGAGTATGTGGAACGAAACGGAAATGGACTGGAAGAGGTGAAAATCGCCCACACATGGATGCGCGACACTTTGAAAATCATCTTCCCGAACAGCCGCTATCAAGGCATTTCGATTGATGTGGAGAAAGACCAAGATTTCAAAAAAGCCACGAAATCCTTACTGTCTTATTTCAACACGGGAATTGTGGATGTACGTCGGTTTCCCGTTTCCAAAGAGGAGGTGGACTTGCCTCGTGGCATGGTGACCGATATTTTGTCTCGCACCTTGCCACGCACCATTCTTTGTGTGGCTTCGTATGACAACTCCTCTGTCTATTTTTTCGATACTGATTCGAACGGAAAAACCAACATCTTCAAGCAGAAGACGGTTCATTTTTCAAAACAAGCAGGGGATGTGATTTTTGAAATGGATGAAGAATCAGACGGTTCGGTGAGATTGTTGGATTTTATACCCATGTTGATTGATCTTCGGCTCAATGATTCCGTTTATTTGATAGATGAGATTGACCGAAGTATGCACCCGATGCTGTCCCAGAAGATTCTGGAATATTATTATGAGCATCTTTCTCAAGATTTGGACACCCAACTCATCTTTTCCACGCATGAGGCCAATCTGCTCAATCTTGACCTTATTCGAGCCGATGAGGTGTGGTTTGTGGAAAAAGACGCAAACGGAGCGTCACAGTTCACCTCTTTAGCTGAATACAAGCCCAGGGAAGATGTACGAAAAGGCTATCTGTTAGGTCGATATGGTGCTATCCCCTTTTTTCCGCCTATTAAATCCTTAAATCGGTAGAATTATGAGGGTTAGGAAGGATTTTGTGAGACTGGAAGGCAATCGCTCGGCTCGGTTGGTCGTTATTGCAGCCGAAGGTCGCTATACGGAGAACATCTATTTCGAGGCGGTCAGGAGCAACGCTGAGGCCATGCTGGAGAATGCAGATTTGGCCGTGGTACGTGCCGAGAGTCTCGACACATGCCCTTCTGACCGATGGCCGCAGCAAATAGGAACCAGAGTATATCTGTTAATGAATAGTATAAAGAGGAGGTAATGAATCATGTCTAATAAATCAATCAAATCCCGAGACGGGAAACTGGAAGTGAAGTATGACGAGGTGTTGTGTCATAGGAATTGAAAAATGTATATTTTTGCAGATTATAAATAAAGGGACAATTATATGAAAGAGTCTATAAAAATCCAGAATGTAGGTCCTGTAAAGGACATTGAGATTGAAGAGATATGTCCGTTTACAATTTTAGTGGGTGAGTCGGGAAGCGGTAAGAGTACGTTGATGAAAATCATCGTACTGATGCGCTACATATATAAGATGCTGAACATTCGCTGCTATCTGAAAAACGCGGGCGTGAGCCGTTCGCCATTCAAGTTGACGATAAAGAGCCTGATTAGTGATGACTTGACGGTGTATTTGAATGACGACAATAAAGATGCGTACATTCGCTATGCGACTGTTATCAACGGACATGAGTATGTGGTGGAGTATAAGGATGGTGACTTGAATACCAAAGGTGCATCGGAGATTCCGAACGAGGACCTCTTTTTTATGAAGGAGTCGTGGATTTCAGAATCGCGTTCTATCATTCCTACGTGGAAAGCAAAAGCCGCCATGAACAGGAAAGCCCAACTGGGTTTCTATTTCCATGAGACATTGTCTGATTTTGAAAAAGCCACGGAGACGGTAAAAGACCTGCCATTGGACTTCATAGGGATGGACCTACATGTTGAGGGGCAAAACGGCAAAAGGAAATATTTTTTGAAACCGCAAGATGAATCGTATGACCCGATTGAGCTGAAATATGCATCTTCGGGAATGCAAACTGCCACCCCGTTAGCCACATTAGTGCATTTTTTTGCCCGAGACTATTCGTTTAAGGAGGCGGGACGGCGTTCGATATTGGACTATCTGTATGAGCTAGACAGACTGTCATCGTATCGCCCGGAGATGGAGATTATGGATTTGCACAAGCAGGTGCATGTCCACATTGAGGAGCCGGAATTGAGCCTATACCCGACAGCGCAATGCGAGCTGATCGATTTTGTTGTGACGGAGTCTTTTGAGAGGAAGGCTACCGATCGTGAGATGGGGGTGATGATGGCTACGCACAGTCCTTACATAGTGAACTATTTGAACCTGCTGATAAAACGACATGCTAACGAGAAAGCCTATGGCGTTTCAATAGACCATCGTATGGTGGAGGTTTATGAAATTGTGGAAGGTTGCGCGGTTCCGCTAAAGACCTTGGACGAACATCCGTTGATTGACACAAGACTGCTTTCAGATCCCATTAGGGACATGTACAGGGAATTCAACAATTATTGAGAAGCGGAAGACTATGGAGAGTTTGTTGAAGAATGATTTCTTGAAAGTCATCAATGCCGTGCGCCGTGGTGATGCCCCTGAATGGACAAAAGAACCTGCGGTACGTGTAGAAGATATCTCTGAACATCTCTTTGATGTGGATGATCCTAAAAACGATGGGGAAACCATCAAACGAGCTGTGGGGGAAGGAACTGCCTCTTATGTGAACGGGACGCAGAAAACACCATACAACCTGCGGTTTGTGTGTTATGATGAGTATATGCATCAGTTTGTGTTTGATGATGGACAAGGACATGCGGACAAAAGTATGTTGAAAAGCCATACGAGGATGGCAGATTTTATCGTGTATGACTTATCTGAAAGTCGTGTGTGGTTGGTTGTTAACGAGTTGTCAAAGGGATCCGAGAATAACAAGCGTGGGAAGGGGCGCATTCAACTTGCTAACACCGTAGATATGCTGTGCCGCTCCACTGCCATCAAAGCATTTGTGGACTCCTTTTCCCACAAGTGGTGTGTACTGTCAGCCTCAGACGAGCGCATCTGTACCCCAAATGGTTGGGCGGACGGTTTTATGGAAGCATATACCATTATTCCAGAACCACAAGAGTTCCAATTCGGTGCCATGAAACGTTTGGGCTTCACGGGCTTTATAACCAGCAAGGTGATATTGACGTAAATGAGAAATGCAAAGAATAGATTTTTATAAATGAACAAAACGAAATCAATCAAATCCCAAGACGGGAAACTGGAAGTGAAGTATGACGAGGTGCAGAACTCCTGCATGTGTGTGTCGTTGTATGCGCTACTTCAGTACCTCCTGTTGTTTGACGAAGATATTATCCAAAAGCATACCTGCTTTTTCCTCGGGTATGCGGTCAATGAGGATATCAGCAGAAAATTGCCTGGCTACCATTTCAAGGTCAAGCAGACCATCAACAAGACGTTTACTCCGAGCAGATGGTTGGACAAGTTTTCATTACGGATTTTCCGAAATTGTAAATACCCGTTCATTAAAAACACCACAATCTATGCACAGGATTTGGGTTTCCTCTCCTCCCTGATCGGACGACAACCATATTGCATGTTGTCGGACGGGCCGAATTTCCTCACGATGAACATGCAGCCCGAAAGCGCGGAATATCAACGACATGTTCGGAAAAACAGCACATGGCAGGGGAAACTTGAAAAACTACTCTATGGCAATGTGGCGGTGCATACTTTGGGCGATAACCTTCAATGTACAGATGTCTATCTTACTGAGGAAAACAGATCCCCTGTGTTGGAAAACAAAACCATTCACATCGATACCTTTCAAGATTTGTGGTACAGCTCATCCGAAAGCAAAAAAAAGTTCATTTTGGAAGTGTTTGATGTGACTGAAAGTGATATTGCGTCGCTGAATAATGTCGAAACCATGTTCCTGTCCCAACCTTTTGTACAGGATGGTATCTTGAGTATAGATGAATACGTCACCCTTTTGAAAGCCATCTTCAAGCATTATGACACATCCAAAATGCTTGTAAAGCCTCATCCACGTGATAGGTTCGATTATTCTCGCTATTTTCCCGGAATTACTGTTTTCCAAAAGAAAGTGAACATCCAGTTATTGGTGCTGTTGGGGACGACACTGCAACGAGCCGTGTCCATCTGCTCCTCATCCATCAATGCTTTTCCCAATGAGGTGGAGGCCGATTGGTTCGGCCCCCAATGCCACCCGGCTTTGGTGGATTTTTACGGGAACGATTGGAAACCTTTCAGGCCTTATAACCAAATGACATTATAACTTTGCGTATGACGATAAAACGTTTATTTTTCAGAGCTGCCGTGCGTGGTTTGGAACAGCTGTGCCTTCTCCATGGTCCCAACCGGTGTGCCAAGTCTTGTCTTTCGCTTGATAGTCTTCCGGAAGGTAATAAACATACTGATATTATCACTGTTGCCTTTAATAATGCGCAAATTATCCCTTTAAACGTTGAATACGTGAAAAAGTATTTCAGGGATGAACACACGCATATCATAGCCGACAATTCATCGGATCTTGAAAGCGCAGACTTGATACGGAAATTTTGCGAGGACAACAAGGTTAGTTATATTCGCTTGCCGAAAAATCATCTCCATATATTCAGCGGCAGCTATAATCATGCTACCGCGTTGAATTGGATCTACAAGCATGTGATTCGGAAACGGAATCCTGCTTATTTTGGATTCATCGACCATGATTTGTTCCCGATAAAACCCATTAGTCTTAAGAATCTGTTGGACGATCAGCATATATATGGACCGTTGCGCCAACGTGGGGATTACTGGTATTTGTCTGCCATACTTTCTTTTTTCGATTTTAACTATATGAAAGATAAGAAGGTCGATTTTATTCCAGTTAAGTATGCTAATGACTATTTAGATACTGGTGGTGGTAATTGGAAAGATATATATTCCAAAATGGATAAATCTGCCATTCGTTTCTGTGAAGAGAGAATGGATAATTATAGAGAAGGGGATAATCGCCATCAAGATCAGGTGGAAATATTTGACGAAATGTGGCTACATACCATAAATGGTTCGTATTGGAAAAAAATATGTGTCAAGAAAGAAAATATCCTAACAGATTTAATAAGTAAATATGAAAGACAATCATTTTGATTGCAGGATTTGTGGCCACGGTACGGATAATCCAGAGTCGTATCGAGTTAGAGAAACCCGCCTTGGGCTTGGGGATGTTTTTGAGTATGTTCGTTGCCCCCAATGCGGTTGCGTCCAAATATCGGAAATTCCGGAAGATCTGGGCAAATATTATCCATCGCAATACTATTCTTTGCAACAAAGGCACGAGGATAAGGATAATCGTTCATATCGCGTTTTTTTGAGGAAGCACATTATCAACTACCGGCTTACAAAGAGGGATCTCATAGGAAAATGGTTTGTGAAAATGCAGCCGAATTCCTTCGAGTGGGTGGAACCCGGATTGTTCTCCAAGTCTTCTTCGATTTTGGATATCGGTTGTGGAACTGGACGCCTGATCATTAAACTGGCAAAAGCGGGTTTTGTAAACGTAACAGGGATTGAGCCCTTTATTGATGAAGACATCCATTATGAAATCGACCACCATGATATTGTCGTTCACAAAAAGGAGGTGAAGGACATGGCGGGCAAGTTTGATGTTGTCATACTCAACCATGTGGTAGAACATCTGACCAACCCGGTGGAAGACTTGAAGAACATCACCCGTCTGATGAACGAGAATAGCCGCCTCGTAATTGCTTTGCCCTTATTAAGCAATTTTATGTGGGAGCAATATGGTGTTGAATCCCTGCCTTTTGCGGACGCCCCTCGACATCTTCATATTTTCACATATAGCGGTTTTTGCCAATTCGCAAGTAGTGTCGGCTTGTCTTTGCTTGGTTCAAAGCCGTATATCTATGAAGGGGCTCTTCAAGATGTTTATGGCAATTATTCAGATTCAATAATGAAAACAGATAAGACGGTATTAATGCGTAAGTTGTTAAGTGACAATGATACGGGATTAATGTATCTTTATTTCAGATTGAAGCGTTAATAAGGGACTATCCGAAATTATCGAATAACAATATAAAGATTTGACAAACAGTTAGTTGAAAAAAATTGTATCTTTGCGGCATAAAATCGTCCACAATGGAAACCATGCGCAAATACCCTGTCGGAATCCAAACCTTTTCCCGTCTTCGCCAAGACGGCTACCTCTACATTGACAAAACAGACCTCATGTGGAAGATGACCAAAGTCAGTCCTTTTGTCTTCCTCAGCCGCCCGCGAAGATTCGGCAAATCATTGTTAACCACAACGTTAGACTCCTATTTCAAAGGACAGAAAGAGTTGTTCGAAGGCTTGAAAATTATGGATTTGGAGACGGAGTGGGAACAGTATCCTGTCATCCATGTGGACTTGAGTTTGGCAAGAAACCAGCGGTCCGCCAAGGATTTGCAAGACACATTGCTCTACCTCATGAAGCCGTTGGTTTCAGAATTTGGCCGAGATGAAGATGAAAACCTTCCCGGAAAACTTCTTCAAGGGATGATAAAACGTGCCTACGAGCGGACGGGCAAGCAGGTAGTGGTGATTATTGATGAATATGATGCGCCATTGTTGGATATATTGCATGAAGAAACACTTTTGCCTGAATTCCGTCGCGTGATGCAGGAGTTTTATCAACCACTCAAAGCTTCGGAGGCCATGATCAAGTTCTGCTTCATCACGGGCATCACCAAGTTCTCGCAATTGAGCATCTTCTCCACCATCAACAACCTGACTAACATCTCGATGGATTCCAAGTTTGCCGCTATCTGCGGCATCACGGAGGAGGAATTCATCACCCAAATGGCTCCCGACATTGCCATGCTGGCCGAATACGATGAATGCACGCCCGAGGAGATGCATGCCAAACTGAAAACGCAGTACGACGGATATCGTTTTGCCAAGCAGTCGCCGGATGTCTATAACCCTTTTAGTCTGCTGAAATGTTTCAACCAAAGAGACATTGCGAATTACTGGTTTGAGAGCGGCACACCGTCATTCCTTATCCGTCAGATGCAACATTTCCGCACTGACATCACCACAATGGAGTGCATCGAGGCATACCCTACTTCGTTTGACCGCCCGACCGAGGCAATGGAGAATGCGCTGCCGTTGCTCTACCAAAGCGGATACCTTACCATCAAGGATTACGACAAACGATCCAACACTTACGTCCTTTCCATTCCGAATAGTGAAGTGCGTGTCGGTCTTGTTGACGG
>Ga0310690_10006945_pt1 | contig 14702 bp, 9 predicted proteins | sample AusTroGonzalo_MG_2_FD_207661 | JGI IMG/M metagenome (GOLD analysis project Ga0310690, IMG submission 207661) | Bovine rumen microbial communities from tropical cattle in Woodstock, Queensland, Australia - Gonzalo_04 (v2) (version 2) | ecosystem: Host-associated > Mammals > Digestive system >...
TTCATCGCCCTCATTACCCTCCTCGCCGTAGGGTACAAGATATATAACGTGTCGAAACTGGAACCAGCAAAGATAATTAAGAAAGAATAATATGCTTACACTATCCAACATCAAGAAAGTCTTCCGGACGGAAGAAGTCGAGACCTGGGCTCTGCGCGAAGTGAGCCTGGAAGTAAAGGACGGCGAGTTCGTCGCCATCATGGGCCCGTCGGGCTGCGGCAAGAGTACATTGTTGAACATCATGGGCCTGCTGGACTCGCCCACCGAGGGAACCTACACCTTCGGCGGCCGGGACGTGAGCCAGCTCACCGAGCGCGAGCGCACCAAGCTCCGCAAGGGCACCATCGGCTTCGTGTTCCAAAGCTTCAACCTCATCGACGACTTGGATGTCTATGAGAACGTGGAGCTGCCCCTGCTCTATATGGGCGTGCCGGCCAGGGAGCGCAAGAAACGGGTGAGTGAGATTCTGGACCGCATGGCGATGTCGCACCGTCGCAAGCATTTCCCCTGCCAGCTCTCGGGCGGTCAGCAGCAGCGCATCGCCATCGCCCGCGCCGTAGTGGGAGAGCCCAAGATTATCCTGGCCGACGAGCCGACGGGCAACCTCGACTCCAAGAACAGCCGCGAGGTGATGGACTTGCTCTGCGAGCTTCACAAACGGGGCACCACCATCGTCATGGTCACCCACTCGCAGCACAACGCCAGCTACGCCGACCGCATCATCAGCCTCTTCGACGGCCAGATTGTCGAACAAACGGAACTTTAAGAAGATTTGACGCGCGTGGCTGTCATCTATTTCTTGAAGAGGTGCGGGATGAACTCGTGGAGGCCGCGGCGCCAGGTGAGGAACTCGTGGCCGGTGCCGTCTCGATGGTAAAGATGGCGCTCGACAAACTCTCGAAGGAAGGTGTTGTAGAGCTGGATGCCGACAAGAAGTCTGCCATGGTAAGCAATCTCCTCGTCGTGCTTTGCGGCGACGATTCTGCCCAACCCGTCGTCAACACGGGAACACTATAGTAATTTACGATTTGACTATTTACGATTTACGATTTATTTACGATTTAGTAATTTAACTATTTATTTCCTCCCCCCTGAGGGGGAGCTAGAGGGGGTCTCCTGTCTTTTTTTCTCCCCCTAGAGGGGGAGTCAGAGGGGGTCTGCTCTTCTGCTTTCCTTCAGTTGCTGATTGATTTCGGCTACGCGTTTTGTTGTGAGCGGGTAGAAGTGACAGGCAAGGATGGCAATCAGAGCTACGGCGGCGGGGATGAACGACATGAGGCATCGGAGGCAAAGGAGCGCCGATTGGGGCTGCGCGATGAGAGCCTGACCCGCCAGTTGCTCTTCGCTGCGGGGCATGTATCCGCAGGCGGAGAGTAGCCAAAGGACAGCAGCGCCGCCAATGGCACCGCCAAACTTCTGCGCCATCGAACTTGAGGAGAAGATGAGACCCGTGGAAGCCGTCTTGTAGCGCAACTCGGCGTAGTCGCTGACGTCGGCATACATCGACCAAACGAGAGGCGACATCACGCCTGTGAGCATACTGATGAGGACCTGGAAGAGAAGCATAATCCAGAAGCCGACGGGCGAAACGGGGATGAAGAAGAAGCAGATGCTGAGCACCATCAGCACGGCATTGACGCCGATGAACAGCGACTTCTTCCCGAAGCGCCTCGCAAGGGGAACCGTGCAGGCCACGCCCACCATGTTCGACACCTCGCCTACGCTGAGAAAAAGACCGGCATAGAACAATAATGACAGGTCAATACCGAACAAAGAAAGACGCAGGGACTGACCGAAGCCAATTATGTCGGCAAAGTAATAGGCAACCGTAGCGCCGCGAACGGTGCAGAAGAGGTTGAAGCAAAGGGCGGCACCGATGAGCAACCACCACGGACGATTGGAGAGGAGCGAACGGAAGTCCTTGCCGATGCTGACCGAGGAGACGGTCTTGAGGCGTTCGCGCGTCAGGGCAAAGGTGAGCAGGAAGAGCACGAAGCACGCGGCGGCAACCACCATCATGGCATGCTGCCAAGCCTGTGGAACGGTCTGTTCCATTCCGCGGAACCACGATACCAGCGGTTCCCATGCTGCCAGGGCGATGAACGAGCCGCCATAAGCAAAGAACATGCGGAAGGAGGAAAAGACCGTCTTTTCCTGCGAGTCGTCGGTCATCACGCCCAGCATGGCTCCGTATGGCACATTGATAGCCGTGTAGATAGTCATCATCAGGATATAGGTGACGTAGGCGTAGATGAGTTTAGCGCCATACGACCAGTCGGGCGTGGTGAAGAGCAAGATGCCGGCGATGCTGAACAACGGCGCCACATACATCAGGTACGGCCGATACTTGCCCCAGCGCGTCTGGGTGCGGTCGGCAATAATGCCCATCATGGGGTCGCTCACAGCGTCCCAGATGCGAGTGACGAGCACCAGGACGCCCGCATCTACGAGGCTCAGACCAAAGACATTGGAGTAGAAGAAGGGCAGGTAATACGAGAACACCTTCCAGAACATCGACGACGACATGTCGCCCAGGCCGTAGCCGACCTTTTCACTTAAGCGTGCCATGGTTCTTGCGGATAAGTTGTTTGATGGTTTCCACGCTGGCGCTTGTCGTCAGTCCGTCCTCGGGCGTATGCATGCAATAGTCGATGAGGCGGTCGAGCGTGCTGACAGCCACATGCAGACGCGTGTCGGCCGTGGCGTAGTAGATGAGGACGCGCCCGTCGTCGTCGAGAATCCAACCATTTGAGAAAGCCACATTCATCACGTCGCCCACATATTCCTTTCCCTCGGGCACCAGGAACCAGCCCCCGGGCTTGGCAATGACGCGCGTAGGGTCGTCGAGGGCCGTCATGTACATATACAGTACGTAGCGCAGTCCGTCGGCCGTGCCGCGCACGCCATGAGCCAGATGCAACCAGCCCTTCGGCGTCTTCAGCGGAGCAGGTCCCTCGCCGTTCTTCACCTCCTGAATGGTGTGGTAGTGCCGCGGATTGATGATAATCTCCTCTTTTATCTCGGCATGAGCGATGTCGTCCACCAGCGCCCAACCGATGCCTCCGCCACTTCCCGTATCGATGAATCCGTCTTGAGGGCGAGTGTAAAAGGCATACCATTTGCCCTCTACGGGTTTGCCATCTACTGTTTTTGTGCGGATGAATTCGGGATGAAGCACGACGTTGCGCTGCTGACTGCGGCTTTTGAGGTCGGGCAGGCGTTCCCAGTTCTTGAGGTCTTTCGTGCGGGCGATGGCGGCAGTGGCAGTCGCGGCGCTAAGGTTTCCGGGCTGCGAGTCGTCGTGTCGCTCGGCGCAGAACACGCCGTAGATCCAGCCGTCCTCGTGCTGCGTGACGCGCATATCGTAGATGTTGGTGGCGGGGATGACGTCCTCGGGCATCGTGATTGGCTCGTCCCAGAAGCGGAAACCATCGATGCCGTTGGCACTCTCAGCGACAGCGAAGAACGATTTGCGGTCGGCGCCCTCCACCCGGCACACCAACAGATAGCGGCCGTCGAGCTTGATGGCACCGGCATTCAGCACGGCATTCATCATGATGCGCTGCATCAGGTAGGGGTTGTCCTGCTGCGAGAAGTCGTAGCGCCAGTGCAGGGGCGTGTGTTCGGCAGTCAGTATGGGGCGCTGATACTTCTCATAGATGCCGTTGCCCCATTCCTCGGGTTCATTCTTCAGAGCAAGCAGCGCCTCGTGCCTCTCAAGCAATTGCTTCTTTCGTAATGCGTAGTTTATCATAGAGCGAGTTAATTTACAATTGGATTATTTACGATTCTTCTTTATTTACGATTTGACTATTTACTATTTACGATTTATTTACGATTTAGTAATTTAACTATTTACAGGGTTCTTGGGGCTGTTTTCCCCTCCTTTGGAGGGGCTGGGGGAGGCTATTCCTTTGGAGGGGCTGGGGGAGGCTGTTCCTTTGGATGGGTTGGGTGAGGCTGTTCCTCGGAGAGGGGTTAGGGGTGAGGCTGCGCCACAGCAAGGAACAATTTTTCCTACAGCAAGGAACGGCCAACGCTACAGCAAGGAACGCCCTTTCCCACAGCAAGGAACTGCCAACGCTACAGCAAGGAACGCCTTTGCCTTTACTGCTAAGGTTCTCGTCCGACGTATCACTCCAAAAGGAACACGCGGCTGGCATATTCCTCGCGGAGCGGCATTTCGAGGCCTACCTCCATGAGGAAGCGACCTGTGAACCGCTTGCCGGAGAGCGCACAGGGCTTCTGGCCCACGCGCACGTTTTTCTCCGTCAGGGTGTACGTGGCATCGGGGTTGAGCCCGGCCAGTCGGATGCGGGGAAGCGGCTGGTCGTAATAGTTGGTTATCTTATAGACGAACAGCACAGCCTTCCGACGCGCATCGTCGATGTACATCAGCGAGGAGACGCCCTTCCCGTCGTAAGGCGAGATGAGGCGATAGAGGCCGGCCGTCTGCACGACCTCGCGCAGCTGTTTGTAGTCAGCCATGCAGGTGGAAGTCTGCTTGCGCTCCTCGTCGGTCATGTCCTTTGGCTGCAGCTCGATGCCGAGCCGTCCCGACATCGCGACATCGCAGCGGAACTTGATGGGAATGACCCTGCCGCCCGTGTTCCAGTAGGGGCAATGGTTGATGTGGCAGGCCATGGCGTTGGCGGGGAAGAAGAGCGACGTGCCCCACTGGATGAAGACGCGCTGCAGGGCATCGGTGTTGTCGGAGGTCCAGAACTCGTCGAAATAGGGCAGCAAGCCATAGTTGGCACGTCCGCCGCCAGAGGCGCAATCCTGAATGACGACGTCGGGGTACTTGGCCCGGATGCGCTGGAGGGTCTTGAGCAGTCCGAGGTGGTAATCGACATAGAGGTTCTGCTGCCGGTTCTTGGGCAGGTAGAGCGAACCGTAATTCTGGATGGAGGCGTTGGCATCCCATTTGATGTACGCTATCTCGGGGTTCTGCGTGAGCAGGTCATCCACAATCTTGAATACGAAGTCCTGTACCTCGGGATTGGTCATGTCGAGCACCAGTTGCGTGCCTCCGCGTCCCAGCTTCAGGTCGCGTCCCTTCGTCTGCAAAGCCCATTCGGGGTGCCGCTCGAAGAGTTCGCTTTTCGTGTTCACCATCTCAGGCTCAATCCAGATGCCGAACTTGATGCCGCGCTCGCGGGCTGCTTTTGTCAGGGCTTCGAGTCCGTTGGGCAGCTTGTTCTTGTCCACCACCCAGTCGCCCAGGCTGGAGGTGTCGTCCCCCCGCGGATACTTGTCGCCAAACCAACCGTCGTCCATGACGAACAGCTCGCCGCCGAACTGGCTGATGTCGTCCATCATGGCAATCATGCGCGCCTCGTCGATGTTGAAGTAGAGGCCTTCCCACGAGTTCAGGAGAATGTCGCCCGTCTTCATCCCGCGGTGCAACATGCCTTCGGTGCGTGCCCAGCGGTGGAAGTTGCGACTTGCGCCGCTCAAGCCTTCATTGGAAAAGGTGAGAGCCAGGTGCGGTGTCTCGAACGTTTGCTTCGGGTCGAGAATGTATTCGCTGGATTGCGGGTCGATGCCGGCATAGAAATGGTGTTCCTTGTGCGATATCGTATTGAAGCGAAGTTCGAAGTTGCCGCTCCAGCAGAGAGCAGCACCCACGACGCGACCGCTGTTCTCCTGCGGATGTCCGTCGAGGGAAACCATCACCTCGGGCGCATCGAGATGAGCGTTTCGGGTGCCGTCGGTGTTGCGGATGGTCTTGACGCCGCCCGTCAGGGGCTCTGATGTAGGCTCCGTCTCCGCTGCCCAGTTGCCGTGCATGTGCGTTATCCACACATCACCTTGGCGCAGAACCAGATGCCCCGAATCATAACGCTTCAGGGTGACGGGCTTCTTTTCAGCGTTCTCAATCTCTGTCCACGTTTCGATGATGTCCACCCCAGTGTATGCCTTGTAGAAGACCTTGACGGAGACGGGCTGCAACTTGTCCTGCATCGTGAAGACGTGGGTCTTCGCAGCATCCTCCGTTTTCAGTTCGTAACGCTCTACTTTCAGTTCAAGGTTCAGGTCGCCGTCGGCATGCAGCACCTGCAGAGCGGGCAGCTGCACCATGTCCACCGTACCGAAAGCCGGCAGAGCCGACGAGCCCAGGTCAGCGCCAGCATCGCGCAGTTCTTGCAGATTGATGCCGCGCGGGCCATAATACGCCATGCGCAGGTCGCCGCCCTCCCAGGCATACAGGAGAAGTACAGTACTCGGCGTCTCGATGGTCACCTCGCCACTCCATGCGTTGGCACTCAATGTTCCCAGCAGTGGGAGCAGAAACAGAATATACTTTTTCATATTGCAAAAGAATGATGAAGAATGAAGAATTGCTACCGCAATATAAATAGTTAAATAGTCAAATCGTAAATAAATCGTAAATCGTAAATAGTCAAATCGTAAATTACTTCAATTTTCAATTTACAACGTCTTTCAGCATCAATATCCTCTTGTCCTCTACCATCTTTCGGAAGTCGGGAGCGTCCTTGGTGCTCGGTGCAGGAGCAAAGTACTGATGGTGGTCGGCGTTGCGCCAAACGAGGAAATAGCTGAGGGGGAACTTCTCGATTTGCGGTTTCAGCACGCGCGTCCACCAAGTCGGGTCGGGAAGGTTCTGATAGCCACATTCCGTGAGGGCGACCATGCGATTGGCCTTCTTGGCATAATTGCAAAGCCGCGTGAGGTCTTCGCCAAGCGTGCGGATGAAGGCTTCCTCACCGTTTCGCTGTTGATAAGCGTCGAGGCCGATGATGTCCACGCGGTCGTCGCCCGGGTACGTGTCGAAGTCATCCTCTTTCATGCCGTAGTTCGGGCTCCAGCTCCATACGATGTTCGTGAGGCCATCGGCAAGCAGGCGGTCCTGCAGGCAACACCACAGCGCTTTGTATTCTTCAGCCGTGCAAAGTCCTTTGCCCCACCAGAACCAGCCGCCATTGTTCTCGTGCCAAGGACGAAAGATGAAAGGAACTGGCTGCCCCTGTTCGTCCTTCAACGACAGGAGGAAGGTCAAGAGGCGCTGCATCCATGTCTGGAACTTCTGATGCTGACTGCCGCCGGGAAGGATGCTACGGACGACGGTGGCATTCTTGTTGTCCCACGCCGTGCCGCCCGTCAGCGGGTTGCGCGGATGCCACGAGATGGTGGCAATGCCGCCGCGACGTACATGGGCAAGCAGCTCTTCCCGGATGCGGGCGAAGGGTACGCTGTCCAGGCTCTTCGCGTCGCCCATCTCGATGCCGCCAAGCTCGAAGCCCATCACGGCGGGGTAGTCGCCGCAGGTTGACAGGACATCGGAATGTCCTCCGGCAGAGGGACGGTCGTCCCAGTCAAGACCGTAGAAGGGATCGTCCTGATGTCCGAACATGATGCCCCGCGTGCTGAGGCTTTTCAGACGCTGAAGCAATGCCCCGCGTCCCGTGCCCGGCGAGCTCGCAGGATATAGCGGCTGCATTGCAGGCACGGCGGTCAGCGTGGCTTTCGTGCGGCCGAGGGGAGTAATCTTCAGGTTGTCGAAGTAGGGCGTGCTGACGCTGCGCTTGTGCAGGGGAGCGATGAGTCCCGCCATGCCACGGCCGTAGTGGTCCGATGTGGCCTTTACCGCCAGGGCGCCATCTACGTAGCCCGCGATGTGGTCACCCTCGAAACGAAGTCTGAGGTTGTGCCACTGCTGGGCCTTGATGCCGCTTACCTCGCTTTCGTCCAGGGTGTACTCGCCGCCCACCTCTACGTCCTTGCGGGCGAGGATGATGGCTTGTTGCTCCTTGTCGCCAATGAGTTCCTTCGGGTCGCGCTTACCGCGGGTGAGAATAAGCGTCACCTTCCCCTTGTCGTCCATCTTCAAGTAGTAGCCCTTGGCCCAGATGCCGTAGCCGGAGCCCACGTCGCAGAGGCGACCCATCACGCCGGCCTCGTCGCCCGGATTGAGAAAGACGTCGGCGCTTATCTCATAATCCGTCCAGCCGGCATCGCCGAGGATGGTGTAGTGATGCCATTCGGGTGCCCAGCTGAGCGTATGCGAACCGACCACCTGACGAATGCAGGTACCGGTGCCCGGTGCGGACGACCCACCTTGCGATGGCGTAGGCACCAGTTCGAAGCAACCTATCAGGTCTGCCAGGTAGTGCGGCAGATAGCCCCACTCGGCTGGATTCCTGTATTGCTCGAAGTCGTCTTCGTAAGGGATGGGGAAGGGCTTGGAGGCAGGAATGTCGGGGAATGCGCCCTTCTGCTGACCTGTCGTTGTGGATAGCGAATAGACGGCGTCGGGATTCAACGTGAAGGAGAAGCTGCCGCCACGCGGGGTGATGTCGTCCAGGCGCACAAACTGCTGCTGCGCGTCGCTGTACCACACGCATAGCTTGCCTTTGGAGAGCTTGTCTGTCACTTTAATTTTTACCGTTTGTGGCTGATTTGCCCCCTTGGTCTCGGCAATAATGCTGTAGTCGCCCGTCTTCGGGTCGCGCATCGTGACCATCGAACCGCCTTCGGGCAGGCCACGGCATCCGTCGTCGATGTAGCGCCAACCTGCTTGCGTAAACTGACCGTAATGCGCATATCCCCAAAGCGCTTCGCGAACAAGGTAGTGGCCGCTCCACGGTTCCTGCGCGAGCAGCATCGGCGGCTCCTTGCTGTAGGGCTCCAGCGGATAGGTGGCACCGATGTCGTACCAATTGACGACCTTCGTCGCTCCGCTGATGATGTAGTTCTGGTTGAAGCATTTCACGATGGTGATGAGGCAGTCGAAGCCAGGGAGATAGACGTGGTCTTCGCTGTTCCAAATGGGTTTGCCCATGTCCTCCGCCATCTTGCGCTGCTCCGGCGTAAGTTGTATCTCGCTAAACGTATGGGCGCAAACGGCGTCAAGGGCATCGCGCAGTTCCGTGTCCTCCTGCATCCGACTGAGGAAGTCCATCTTCTGATTGCCCCAGTTGCCGAAGCCGTGCAGCTTTACGTCGCTGAATCCGCGCTCGTTCATGACGCGGCGAAGGTTCTTTGCGAATTCGGCGTTCCAGCCTTTCTCGTTGTGGCAACCCAAGGCATCCAGCTCCAAGCCGTGCACCTCGCGCAGCCCCTGCAGCCAATCGACATAGTAGTCCACCATGTCGTCAGACCAGAAATTTCCCACCCATGCCGGTGCGCTCCAGCCGGTGGCATCGAGCGACAGCGCCTCGTTGCGCTGCTTGGCCTCCTGCATCACCCACCACATATAGCCGCGCAGATAGTTGTGGTCGCCTTGATAGTGGCTGTGCGAGGGCATGGAGCCCTGTGTGCTGTTGCCGTCGCCCGGCACCTCCACGAGGATGGCACTGACGCTGGCGCCGAACTTAGGCCGATAGACCATGTCCATGATTTGCGAGCGCTGCGGCTCGGGATAGTCCTTCAGCAGCACCGATGTGGCACCGCCGCCGTTCACGGCTCCGATGCCGTCGAACTGTTTGCCCGTGGCGTTAGCACTCAACTTGATGGTCTGTCCTGCGGCGCAGGCCCATCCGAGGGTCAACAATCCCCAAAAGAGTAAATGTCTTCTTTTCATGATATTTAAGTTATTTCAGATAATCGTTGATGAATGCCTCGCGCGGCTTGAGGTAGTGCTCGCGCCAATAGGAAGCGATGGGGCCTGAGGGCCAGGCATGGGTGCGGAAGGGCACGCAGTTCACCGTCTTTTTGCCCTTAGCATTGTTGAGCGAAGCCCAGACGGCGGACGGCGGGCAAGTAGTGTCGATGAGGCCCATCTCGCAGTATATCTCTGCTTTCGAATGACGGATAAGCAGGGCGCCGTCGAAGTAGGGCAGGGTGGCGTCGAGCTGTTCTGCGGAGAGGTTGGGATGGCTCTCGATGGGCTGCGGCCATCCGCTGCGACGTCCCTTGCGGGCTCCGCCCAAGTCCTGCATGGCTGGCACGTTGAGCACCACGCAGGAAACACGTGAATCCAAACCGGCGGCAGCAACAGCCTGTCCGCCTCCCTGACTTTCGCCGATGACGAGGATGCGGCGTCCGTCCCACTCGGGTTGGCGCGTCATGTACTCGATGGCACGCAAGAGGCGCAGGTACATGCCGCGGAAATAATAGGTCTCGCGGTCGGCGGCATTGTGCTCGTAGTAGTTCCTCAACTGCCCGCCTTCGAGCATCCGATAGAAGTCGTCGCTCTGGCCGTTAAGCATTCCGTGGGCGTTGATGTCGAGACTGAGAGCACCGTTTCCGAGGGCAGCATTACCCACGCACTCGCCCACCGAGCAGCGGCACCAGTTGCCACTGACGCCTGCCGCGCGGCAAAGGATGATGATGGGCAGCGACTTCTTCTTGGCTCCCGCAGGCTTGGCCATGTAGGCTCGCACTGGTGCAGGACCGAGACAATTGATCTCGACATCCTGACAAGTGTACTTGCCCTGATATTGCTGAGGTACTTCCAGCGGCACGGTCTTCACCTGCATGGGCAACGCCTTGAGCTGCTTCTTCAGGTTGTCCCAGTAAGGCATCAAGTCGGCTGGTTCTTCGTAGCCGGCACGAAAGCCCTCAGGTGCCACCACATAGCCGATGGCCTCTGGCTTGCCCGTATGTTCCTTCACCTCCACCGTGACGGCGCAGGTGCTGTCCAATGCTTGCTCCAGCACGTTGAAGTCCGCCGAGGAAGGCAACAGACGGAACTCGCGACATACCTTATTATTATATAACACGCGCACATGAAGGGAATCAAAGGGCACGGGGTCGGCATGGCACGAGACAACAGCGCGTTCTCCTTTCTCATATATGCCGCTCTCCTTGTTGATGCTCAGCCGATAGGAGCCGGCGCGGTTGACCTCGTCGCGCGTCAGGATAAGCTTCTCTGAGAGGAACTGACGCCAGAAGGCATCGTCGTTCTGCTGGCTGAAGACGAAAGGCGTGGTCCACGGAGCGACAAAGAGCCAGCGGGCGTCGTCGTTCTCCATTGCCTCCGCGCTCGGCACGCAGTCGCATTCGGCCAAGGCGAGCATCTTAGACGGGTACTTGTTGCGCAGGAGGTCGTATTGCTGCTTGAAGGAGCCGTGTTGCGATGGTGCGTGGTACTGGTCGCGTGCCACGATATCGACATACGCGTCGCCCGGGTACCAGTCATCGTCGTCGAGCTCGGATGTCCAGATGTAGATGAGGTTGTGCACGCCGCGCTCCATCAGGTATTGCTGCGTGTAGAGATAAAGCTGCTTGAACGCCTCAGCGCCGTCGTTGCCCCACCAGAACCACGCCTTGCCGCCGCGGTTCGTGTTGCCTGCCGCCTCGTGGAAGGGACGCCACAGGATGGGGATGCCTTGCTGCTGATAGTGGAGCAGGTAACGGACGATGGTGTCGAGGTTCTCGTTGATGACGCGCTGCTCGGGCGTGCCCTCCTGCACAGCCTTTCTTGCAGAGAAGAGCGTGCCTGGTCGGCGACCCTCAGCGCCTGATGGCGTATAGAAAGCGAAGCCGTCCTTAGGCGACAGGTCTGCACTAACGGGAACGCTCCAATGCCAGATGAACCCCACGATGCCGCCCGCTTCATGCCACGCCTTGGCAATCGGCCCCATGTAGTTAAGGTTGCGTTGGCGGAAGTGCTGGAAGTCGAAGATGTTGATGGCGGGGTACTTGCCGGCACGTTCATAGATGCCGTCGGCATCCGTCGTGTTGTAGTCCCATCGTGCCTGACAGCCCGACAGCACCTGCTTGCCCCACACCTTGTCGCGCAGGTAGCGATAGAGTTGCCGCGCAGGTCCTGTCGCTTCACGGTCGATGGGTTGCTCCTGAATTTGGGCTTGCATCGTCAAGGCCAGAAGAGGCAAAAGAAGAGAAAGAATAGTGCGTTTCATGCTGCAAAGATACAAACTTATTTCGAAACGGACTGACTCTTTCTTAGCCATTCGTGGGACAATGTATAATTAGGAATGATAGCCTCCCCCAACCCCTCCAAAGGAATAGCCTCAAACAACAGCCTCCCCCAACCCCTCCAAAGGAGGGGAGAATAAATCACCAAATAGCTAAATCGTAAATAAATCGTAAATCGTAAATAGTCAAATAGTAAATAGTCAAATCGTAAATTATATGATTAGTTTCTTCTTATTGAAGTTCTCGCGGAACGCCGTGGGGGTGCATCCTTTATGCTTGCGGAACAGGCGGTTGAAGTTGGAGAGTGTGTTGAAACCGCAGTCGTAACAAATCTCGGCCACCATCTTGGTCGAGTCAATCAACATGCGTGCAGCGGCACCCAGACGGATTTCGATGATGTAGTCGGACAGCGTGCGGCCTGTGCGCTGATGGAAGAAGCGGGAAAAGGCGACGGGAGTCATCCCTACGAGGTCGGCCAGCGTCTCCAGGCGCACCTCTTCGCCGTAGTGGCTCGCTATGTACTGCTGCACCTTGCCAACGCGACGGCTCTCGCTGCTCGTCTTTATGCGGGCAAACGAGGAACTGGACAGCGTGCGGCTATCGTCGGCCAGCGACAGGTCGTAGAGCAGTTCGAGGAAGCTCAGCACGGCATGGAAGCCTCGCCTTTGATGCGTCAGTTCGTCTATCTTGCCGAACACCTTCATAATGGTGAGCCCGGAGAAGGCCAGTCCGCAGCGTGCACGGTCGAGCATGCGGCGGATGGAGTGGAACTGGCTCTTGCTGAGCAGAGGCTCGGGCAGCACGTCGGACGTGAACTGGATGGTAATCTCGCGGATGTCCTTGCTTTGGCACTCTCCCTGCTCCCACACATGTTCCAGGTTGGGGCTGGCAATGAGCACCATGTCGTAGTCGCCGATGGTCTCGCTGTGGTCGCCTACCGTACGCCTTACGCCTGCAGCACCAGAGATGAAGTTGAGTTCGAACTCAGGATGGCTGTGGATAGGGAAGTCGAACGACGATTTGTGTCGGTCGGCCAAGTAGAAGCAGTCGCTGGCGGACAGCGGCGTTATCTCGCGCATCACATTATCCATTATAGCAATTTACGATTTGACAATTTACTATTTACTATTTATTTACGATTTAGTAATTTAACTATTTACAGGGTTCTTGGGGCTGTTCTCCCCTCTTTTGGATGGGTTGGGGGAGGCCGTTATTTACGATTTAACTATTGAGTTATTTATTCCCCCTAAAGGTGAGCGGGGGCTCCTCTCTATTAGCTCCAGACACATGCGGCCATTGTGGTAGGGACACTTCCAGAAGCCAGCGTGGTCGTCGTCGAGGTTCGGGCTGCCGTCGTCGTGGATGCTCCAGTACCATTCGCCATGCGTTCGGTCAATGAGGTGGTCCTTGATGTATTGCCAGCAGCGCAGCGCCTTGTCGAGCGCGGCCTTGTCGCCGAAGTGCTGATAGAGGTTGAAGAACCCCACTACGGCTTCGGCCTGCACCCACCAGTGGCGGTCGCGGTCGAAGTGCGTGCCGTCGGGCTCGCCTTCGTAGAGCATGGAGCCATCGGGCTGCAACCCCTTCTCGCTTGCCTTTGCCACCTCGCGAACGACAGGCTCTACCTTATTTAATATATCGGTACGACCAAGTGCGAGTGCCGCTTCGTGCAGCAGCCAGGAGCATTCGATGTCGTGCCCATAGCTTTCCGTCGTGCTCATGCGCTGCCAGTCCATACTGAAGAAGAGGTCGAGGTGGTGCGACTCGGGGTTGAGGATGCGGTCGGTGAAGAGCGAGATGAGCCGTTCGATGGCAGGTGCGGGTGCGTCGATTCCGGCCTTCAGCAGATTTGTGTAAGGTTCGATGATGTGCAGGTGCGTGTTCTGACTCTTGGGATAGTTCTCGTCCTTTGCCGAGAGGCGCATGTCGGCGATGGGTCGCCAGTCGCGCTGGCAGGCTTCGATGTAGCCGCCGTACTCCTTGTTCCAGGCGTGGCTCTCGATGATGTCGAAGAGCTGACAGCTGAGATGCAGAGCCTCCTTGTCGCCCGTCGCTCGTGCATATTCCGAGAGGCCGTAGAGCATGAAGCCCTGCGCATAGAACTGCTTCTTGGTGTCGAGCGGCAAGCCGTCTGCCGTGACGCTCCAAAACGTGCCGCCATGTTCCCTGTCGATAAAGTGCTCGAGGATGTAGTCCTTGGTCATCGTGGCAGCACGAAGGTAGCGTGCATCCGGAGCAAGACCTCTTGAACTGAGCACGCGATGCGCCGCGCTGAACGTCCAAAGCAGTCGGGCATAGAGAATGGCGCCTCGCGGAGCGTCCTCAATGAGTTGGCCGCGCCCTGTCATCTGACCGTACCATCCGCCTCGCTTCGTGTCGAGCATGTTGTCGAGCCAGAACGGCAGTATGTTTTGCGTGAGACATTCATAGGCCTCACGGCTGAGAAAACCTATCATAATTTACGATTTAATTCATTTACGATTTGACTATTTACTATTTACTATTTATTTACGATTTAACTATTTAGTAATTTATCCCCTCCTTCCTGTTTCCCCTCTCCTCGGAGAGGGGTTAGGGGTGAGGCTGTTTCTCCCTTCCTTTGGAGCGACTGGGGTCTTCAGAGCAGTGACTGTTGTCACTGCGGCCCCACAAAGGGGAGCGAATTCCCATTCGCGACGGGGTTTATGTTGGGGGAGGCCGTTATTTACTATTCAGCTATTTATAGTACGGGGCCTTTTATTCTTCACTTTTTCAATTTTTAAACTTTTCAATTTTCTCCAAAGGAGGGTCTTTTATTTCTTGAACAGCTTTGGCACGAACTCTTTGAGGCCGCGGCGCCAGGTGAGGAACTCGTG